>JAABUK010000081.1_pt1 | contig 220302 bp, 150 predicted proteins | sample 5559141 | NCBI WGS metagenome assembly JAABUK01 (sample SAMN10711869, study PRJNA513367) | rock metagenome | isolation source: Antarctica rocks | place: Antarctica: Victoria Land, Pudding Butte nord | collected 2016-01-03 | reverse complement strand
TAAACAAATAATCCTGAGCGGCCCTGAGCGGCCCTGAGCGGCCCTGAGAATATTAAGCCGGTATTAAGAATCCTAAATAATCCTGAGCGAGCCTAAGCGAGCCTGAGCGGGCCTAAGCGGGCCTGAGAATTCTTACCTAGCTCTGAGCTATTTTAGCGCTCGCGAGCGGGCCTGAGCGCTCCGAGCAAACCAGGATTCTCAGAGTCGCTTACACTTTTGTAGATGAAGTAGTTTAAAAAGAGGGCGATAACGAGATAAAAGAGAAATAATTTAAAAAATAATAATAACGTAAAGAGTAATATATAGAAAGAATAAAAGTAAAGGTTAAAAATTTATAGATATATAATATAAAAGATAGTATATAATATAACTAAAGCGATAATATTTAAATTTATATATAATTCTCTATATAAATATAAGTACCGAGAATTAAGTTCGTTAACCCCGAATTATATATTATACTTTTATAATATACGCCCCCAAGACTTCTTATAGATATTATCTCGATAGTCCGCTCTATTTAATCTTTAGTATATTATTATTAAAGGGGGACTATCTAGAGGCTAGAGACTAATTTAGAGAAGAAATACTTATAATATTATATACCTATAAGCGAGGGTTAGAGTCCCTCTTTAAAGGGGCGCGTTAACCTTCTTTATTTTAAAAAGAATTTATAGGAATTCTTTATTTAATAATAAAATCTATAGTCGATCTTAAAAATTTAAAGTTCCTATACTATTTTAGATTTACTATACGCGATAGGATAATTGGAATCGTAATACTCGATTTCTCGGCTCGATAGAGGACGATCTATATAGCGGAATATATATAGGTAAAATGAAATTAAGATTATTAAAAAGAAAGTAAAAAGAAAAAGAAATAAATAAAATATAATTAAAAAGAAGAATTAATCTCCGGGATAGAGAATCGGACTACGATTTAATATTAAAATTTGAATATAGATATAAATTAAAATTTAACTTACCCCTAGTCTCCCGCGGTTTACTATATTAATAAATAGAACTATAATTAATTAGTTATATAATAATAAGATTTAAACTAATTTATATTATAACTACTAGATTATCCTAGATTAAATTACTAAAATTAATATAAATCTATATATATATATTATAATTAATTTAAATATATTATTAAAATAATTCTAAATAGGAAATCTTTAGAAAGATTTACTATTTAATATATTAAATTATTAAATAGTAAAATCGGAACTTCGGGGTAGTTAATTAGGTTAATTTATTAAATAGTTTAACCTATTAAATAATAAACCCTTCTAAACTATAGTTAATTTTTTTTTAATTAATAATTTAACGCCTATCTTTTTATTAACGAATTAAATATATTAAAGATTTCTCTTTACGTTTATTATATTCACCCCTCTCTTCTCTAGCGCCGAGTATTTATTCTACTTATCCCCTCCTTTAGACTAACTACTACTTTTTATAAAGAAATTATACGTATTTAAAGAAATATTAAATATAAACTTCCCCGCCGATTTTTAATATTTATATTCTAAAGTTAATATCTCTCTCTCGAGGTCTATTAAGGTATCTCGTATTAAAGATAATTTTATAAATTCCTACTACTATTATTCTAAAACGGGTTTGTTTATATTATTTATTTAAGTCTCTATCACTAGTTTAAAAACTTGACTCTCTCTCTATTTATATACTCGTCCCTTCTATAAAGTACTATAATATCAAGGTTTCGCTTAATTTAGTTAGTTATGATTTAACGCCAAGTATCTCTTTATATAATTTTATTTCCGGATTTTCTACTACTATCTCTCTTCTACTTTTATATAGATCTCTATTATTCTTTACCTCTTTATACTATTATATATTAACTCTATATAACTTTATATCTTCTTTTTTATATCTCAGCGAACCTATATTAAATATATTTATATATATTTATTTTCTAAGTTCTAAAGTCCTAATCCTACGCGTCTTTTATCTTTATATATACGATATTATATTTAAATATTTAACTTTCCCTATAGTAAGAATATAGTATTAACGAAATAAGATACGTAAGAATTATAGTATTAACGAAATAAAATAGTGATTAAGATTTAGTTTTAGTATATTATATATTAATTAAACTATTTATCGGTACGAATAAACTACTATTTTATATTAAAATATTAGTAATTATAATAGTTACCTTTATAGGTAAAGAGCCTAACGTCTTTAAAACTATAAACTATTAGTATAAATATATAAACGAATTAGTTTTACTAAAAATAAGTTTAGTATTATAATTATTATTATTATTCCTCTTTTCGATTTAAACTCTCTCCGCGTAATATAGAAAAATAGAAATACCTAGCCGAGGCGACGACGCCTTTATTTTAGAGTATCGAGAGGGAGACTAGTTATTAATTTATAAACCGGAGTAATATCTTTACTAGAAGATCTAGTTACTAAAGTATATATTATTATTATAATTATACTCTTTAAGGTAACCTTCGATATCGTTATATTTATAATATAATTAAAGGAAGTCTCTACGGCGGTACCGAATTAATTATATAATTTATTATTATCTTTAATAAGTTTACCGCCTAGTATAATATCGGTAGTTATCTACTATTTAAATTTCTCTCGATTACGTATATATTCTAAAGCGGGATATCTTTTAATTAATATATTTATACTTATATTAATATTAGTTAAGAGATTATTAACGAAGTCTTTAATATTATTTACGTTTTTAACTCTTTTAATTAATTTTATTTATTTATTATTAATTAATTAGTTTTTAGGTATTTCGATCTCTACGGAATCGAAAAAACTCCGTAATAAATAATCGACCTAATATTAATTTAAGAGACCGTCCCGGTATTAAATAAAAATAGTATAAAAAACTTCTAAGACTAATAAAACTCGGATTATTTTATTATTAACTTTAATAATAAATCCTTCTAAGAAATCTATATAATTATATAAAATAGTATTATTATTCGTTAGGATCTTATTTCTAGTTACTAACTCGTTTATATAAATTTCGGATTTAACGAATACTTTTTTAATAATCTCGACTAGGGACTCTTCTTTAATATTATTATTTAAACCCTTTAATAATATAAAAATATCTTTAATCTCCCCTTTTATTTTTAACGGCTTAATTTATCTATTAAATTTTATTTTCTTCGAGCGCTTTATTTTTAAACCGGTTATATTCGCTCCCGTAGTATTAAATAAAAAAATTTATTTTATTTTACCCTTTTTACTTATAGTAGGGCTAGTATAATATATATTATTTATTATAAAAACTAGCTCTTTAATATCCGTAGTAAATTAGATATTTAGGTTAAGAATAATACTCTTCGATTAATAATATACTAGCTCCGTAATCTAGTTCCTATTAATTTACGATAATATAGAGTTATTCTTTATTAAAAATAGTATAGTCGTTAACGTAGCCGGCTTAGATTTATTAATTATTATAAAAATATTTATTATTATTTACGTTAAAGGGGTTTTTTTCGTATTTGAATTAATTAAAGTTTTATCCCGTTTAAGTTTCTCCGCCGTATATTTTACTCTCTTTTATTTAGAGTTTTTAAATATAATAAAAAAAGAAATAATTTATTTAAAAATATCGACTATAAAGAAAGTCGAAGTCTAAAATATAATTTAAGGTATAATTAAGAAATCTTTATTACTAATTTCGATTTATTACTTTATAACCGTAGATATTATAATTTTCTTATTTATCTACTTCTTCGAGGGTATAAATAAAATAACCGTAGTTTTCTATTTTAAAGAATTTACGGCTTTAGCTTCGGTAGCGACTTTTATTTTAAATATTTCTCTAATTTTATCTAACTCTTCTAGTTATATAACTAGGTCTTCGGATATTTATATAATTTTAATATACTTTCTTTAACGTTCCTACGCCTTAATATTAAATAACTTTATATTAATTAATTAAGAATCGTTATTATTAATCGATTTTACAAGAGAGGTTATCTTTAAAATCGATTTTACAAAAGAGGTTATCTTTAAAATCGATTTTTTCGGTAGGAATAATTTCGTTATCGATTCCTTTAAAGATTATTTTAGATTTAAAAGTTTCTTTTTTATTTCGGACTCGCTCTTATTATTTTTATTATCTTTATTAAATTTCTTAAATATCGACTTCTTTTATATTAAAAGCTTTTTCGAAATTATAAACTTCGTTAACTTTAGGCCCTTTTTATTTAGTATCTTTAATAGCGTCGAGAGTTCTTTTATTTTTATTATCTCGTTTATAAAGAGATAACTATATCTTTCTACGAAGATATATCGGTTATATTTCCCTCCTTTTATTAAAATTAATTAATTTAGTTTTTATAATAAATTCCTTTTATCCCCGTATAATTACGCGTAATTAAAAATAATTGTATATTTTATATAACCGTCCTTTATTAATTATATTATAGTTAATTACCCGTTATTTACCTATTTAGGTTATAATTTATTTCTCGAGTTAAATATCTTTAACTAGTTTTTAAATCGTATATTTAAAGAAATTTTATTATATTAAATAACTAGCCCGGTTTATAATAAAGAAAGATATCTACCCGTTAGTAACTAAATATCTTTATTTTCCGTTATATTATATACGGGCTTATTATACGGTAAATTTTTAACTTCTTCGATATCGACTTTATCGTCGACTTCGGCCTTAATAATTTACTCATTATTTATTTTATCGCTTTATTTAGAAATAAAAGCGCCGGACTTTTTATTATTATTTTTATTCGCTATTTTAGTTAATTTAGTTTTTATTATTTTTATTATTTTCTTTATTTTTATTTTATTACTCTTTAAAACTAGTTTCTTCGAAGTCTTTCCCGAATATAATTTAGTTATATTATAATTAAAAATTTATTAAAATAAAGAAATCGTATTATATTCGATTAAGGCGAGTAATATAAATAAATAATTAATTTTAAAATTAGAAAAGAAAAGATATATTAATATTATTTAATATATAAAATACTATAACTAAATAATATAATAATATTAATATTTATTAATTATATCGAGCGAGAAAAAAATAATTTATTATTATTTAAATAAGTTAGAAATACTTTATTAACGTAGCGGGGTTATTAAGAAATTCGTTATTATTAAATAATAAAATTATCGTCGCGTAATAAAGCGAAAATAAAATAAAAATTAATAAATAAATAAAGTAATATTATCTCTTAAATTATTTATATAGTTTATAACGATTTCGTATTATAGTCGTTAATTACGCCCTCTACGTTTTTAAGATTTTATTTATGATATTATATATTCTAATAGGGCCCCTAGCCCTTTTATTTAATTAAATATTATATTATTAATTTCTTTCCTTATTTTACAAATTTCTTTATCCTTTTATTTAAAATATATTTTATTTTAAAATAATTATTTATACCTTTATTATTATTATCGAGAATAATAATTTACCCGATTTTTTAAAAACGGTTATATAGATCCCCTCCTAATAAAATAGGTTCTAAGGCGGCGATCGAAATAACGGGGTAAATATTTATTATCGGCGGTAACTTTAATTTATAAATTAAAATATTTATTCGTTTTAGAATTTTAAACGGGTTAACTTTTTAATTTAAAATTTTATAATTTTATAAACCTAAGATCCTATAATCTTTATATAATTTTAAAAAAGTTATATCCCCTTTTTATATTATTAAGGGTATATATTTATTATTATACCGAAATTTAATATTAATTGTTATAAACGAAATCGTATTAATAGTTTCCTTCCGGTTAACGGTTTTAATATTAATAAGATTTATTCTTTTTATTATATCTTAAACTAAAATTCTATTATTAAACTTTATATTATAAATAATCTTATTCGGCGAAAGCGTCGTTATTAAATTTAAAGAATTATTTATAATAAATTATAAAGTAGTAACGAATTTATTTTATAAACTATTAAAGTAGTATATTAAATAAAATCGTAGTATTATTTTTATAGTCTAATTTATTCGTTCCGACTAGTCGTTAAACTAAAGGTAGTAGGTAATAAAGATTATTAATTTAATTTTTAATATTTTAAAGATTACTCTTTATAAGTTTAAAAGAAATTTAGGGTCTCTATTAAAAATAATCGCCTTTAGAATTCCTTAATCGGTAAGGGCGAGAAGTAGTATATTTATTTATTTTTCGGTATTAAATATATCTTTCTTTAAGGCCGTAGTAACTACTTTCGAGAATTTATAAATAATAGTTATTAGATAATTATATCCGTTTATAAATATAGGGAGCGCTATAATAAAATCGATAATAATATAATAATAGATCTTTAGCTCTATTAGGATTAATTTTAAAATATTATATAATATATATCTTTTTATCTAATTAAATTAATATTAAAAGTAGTATAAAATATAGTATTTAAGTCTTCGAGTTAAATACCGTATATAATAGTTATCGGCGATATTCTTATACGTTTTATAAAATCCTATATAATTTCGCTTATTATATAAGAGTTCGAAAATATTCTATTTTATTAATTTCGGGATATATAAGTATTCTTTATTAATATATTCGTTTTTATATTATATAAATAAGTCTCTAAAAAGGAAAGGAATATTAATATTAATTATATCGATATTATTTATAGACTTTAGGGCTTCTTTTTTAAATTTATTTTTTTATTTATAAGAAAAGTTATTACTTTTAATTATTTCTTATCTTTAGAATACGTCTTTTATAATTTAAGGCGGTATTTAAAAAATATTTTAACTAGAGTAAAATAAAAAGCGAAGACGTTATCTAGAATATTAAGATTTTTAATATTAAGATATTCTTTCTTCCCGAGAAGGCGAGATAAAGTATTTAATATAATATTTTATTTTCCTAGATATTAACGAATATCGAGATTATATTATAATATATATTAAAAAGTTTATATTAACTATAGATTTATCCTATTAAAAGAGGACGACGATAGTATTATTTATTAAATAATATTAATAATTACCGAATAATTAATAAAGATAATAACTTTCTTTATCGGGATTTATATAAATAGGTATAAAATCTTTTTTAATATCTAAATTAAGCCTACTACTTTTAATTCCGTAAATTAATAGCGCGACTCCGTAGGATTAAATAGTTTAAATAGGAATAAAATTAATTATATATTAATACGGGGGAAATTATTATTTTAAGGATCTCTTTAAATATAATATATTATTATATTAATTCCGTACGACTTTAATATATCGATATTAATATATAATTAACGAGCTAGATCCCGATAATATAAATAGATTTTAAAGGTAAATACTTTTTATAATAATTTAAAAGAAGTTAATTCCTCTATTATAAATATAAAGTAAATTTTTTTAAAATAAACTTTTCGTATATTCCCGCCCTAAAACGGCGAGCTCTTTAAAAGTTAAATTTTCTAGTATTAAAATAATTTAATAATTTAAATAAAGTATCTAATATTATTTCGTAATTAATTTATTATTCCGATATATATTTCTAAAGCCTATAATATATCTAGGAAACGAAGTTCCTTAATTATTATAATTTTTTCTTTAATAGTAGTTAAATTTAACCTATTTATTTTTTAGCCTAGAAATATAACGGAGGGGTAAATTAAAAAGGATTTTTTAAATTTAAACGAGATTTTAAGGCCTATAAATAAAGCGAAAATAATTATAAAATATTTAATATACTCGGAATAAAACCGTAAGAAAATTATAATATTATCGATATAGTATCTCGCGAATATTTTATATAGGCGAAGAAAAGTATTTATTTTATATTAAATATATAGAATTAACCCTTTCTATCTTATTATTATAATATTATAATACTCCGAACTACGGTAAAAAACTATTATAAATTTATAACGATTATCTCTCTTAATTAAGAAGGGATAGAATTATTTATTATAATTAATAATATTTATATAAATATATCTTTATATTAACGAAATAATATCGCTTTAAAGCGGAAGAGGGTAGTTATTAAAAATAATAATTTTATTTAAATTACGAATATCGACTATAATTTTACCCTTCCGTATCGGCGTTCTTTTAGGGCCTTTATATACCGTTTATTATATAACGAAGATAAGGAAAATAAATAAGGAAGGCTCGATAAACTATAATATTTTCCTTTATTAATATATTTTATCGAATTTCTCGTTTATTAAAACTTTTATATCGGGGCTTAATAAATAGATTTTATAATTAAATTTTATATTAAACGATTACTAGTCCGTAATAAACGAAATTAATAATTACTCGGATTCGGGTAAATCGATTATATCTTTTATATTTTCTTAAATATAAGGGTATTACTCTATAATCTCTTTAATCGTAGTAATATCGGAGTTATTATTATAAATCGTGATTTTATTCGGTAGTTTCGTTTTTATAGAAGAATCGACTTTAAGTTTTAAAATTAACCTCGGATTATAAAGATTAATAAGGCGTAATATAATTACGTTATCTTTATAAATTTTCGCCGTAAAGGAATAATTATTTAAATCGATAAAGTATACTTCTTTTACCTCGTATTCTATAATTAATTTTATTCGTTAACGGCGAGGAATAATAAAAGGTATATTCCCCTCGTTACGAATATTAATAAAGTTAATTATTAAGTTTATAAAATAAATATAGACTCCTTTTATTTATAATTCGAATAAGAAGTCTCGGTCTAGTAATTTTAATTTCCCTTTTAATAAAATTACTACCGTTAATATAGTTTATACTAGAATTATTTAGCGGCGCTTTAACTATATAATATATTAAATCTTTATATTATCTTTAGTTATAGATTAAATAAAGATAATAATATCTTCGTAGTTATTTAAAATTATTTAATTATTAGGGAGGTCGATAACGGCCTTCTCCTAACCTAGGATATTTATATTAATAAATATATTAATTTTAAAATTATTAATAATATAGAAGTTCTTAATAATTTTAACTATTATTTCTATATTATCCTTCGTTTTTCCGTCTATATAAAATATAATTAAAATTTACTTTATAATTAAATAACGGTTCGAGTCGATACTTTTTAAGGTAATAATTTTATTATAAATCTATAATTAAAGACCGGGGATTCGTTATATAATAAATACTCTATAAATTATATTTATCGGATATTTAATATTAAAATATCCTAATTCTCGAATAATATTTAGAGTAAGATTTATTTAATTAGTAAAATAATATTATAAATAAAATATTATCCCGTTAATTAGTAAAGGCGGAGTAGTAGATTCGATTATTAATCTACTTTTTTATCGAGGGGAAGATTTAGGAGTTATTAACTTTAATATTATTATAATCTCTAAAATTAAAATCTTCGGAGTAATATTTAACTCGGTATTTTTAAATTTTATAAAGGTAGGATTAATTATCTTCTAGATATTAATCGAGTATATATATTTCCTTTCTTTTAGGTATATATATAATAGATTATTTAACGGGAAATTAAATTTATAGTTCCTATAAACGGGACGTTAACCTATTTTCTTTATAGAAATATAATATGTAATTAAAACGAATTTAATATTAATATCTTTATTAATATTTTATTCTTCGTTTATAATACTCTCCTTAATATTATAATAACTTTTATCGGCGTTTATATAATAATTATAATAATTTATCGGCGGAGCTTCGAGAGAGCCGAAATAATTATTAATAAATTTAAAGAAAATACTATAATCCGTATTCTTATTATTAAGATTATTATATAGTTTATTAAAGTAAATAGACTATATTTATACTTAATTAACGAAAGTATTATACGGTCTCGGCGGGTAGTATAAATATATATTATAGTTTTTATAATTTTAATTATTATAACTCTAGTTCCCGTAGCCCCGATTTTTAGCGAATAAATTTTAATTAGATTAAATATTTCCGGCGGTAATTATAAATAGTTATTTTAATAATAATAAAGCGTTTTTTAAAAGTTTTTATAGAGGAGGCTTTTAAGTTTACTATAATTATTATTATTATTATATTTAAGATATAGTCTACCGATTTTAAAAGTAAATTAAATAATCGTAAAGATTAATATAAAGGAAAGAAAATCTAGTTATTTATTAATATAGAAAAGAACGAGAATTATAAAGATTCGGTTTTATAATAAATAGTCTCTATTTTTAAAAGTCTTAAAACTAAAGACCTTAAGATATTTAAAAACTTTAAAATTAAAAAGATCGATACTATTATTAAAGCCGATAAAGTATTAAATTATAATATTTATTTTATTATTATAACGACTATTTATCCTTAAATAATTATTTATTCTTTTTTATATCGCGATTCTTTTCTCGCTCCTTAATTTCTTTTCGATAATTTTTATAACCTTCTTTATTCTTTTAAGTTTATATTCTATACTATATCTTTTTCCTACTTTCAAACTATTCGATAAATTATTTAATCGAAATATCGTTTATTAAAAGAGGGATAGTAGCCTAGAAATTAATATCGAGATAATTCTATACTTCTATAATTTATATATACTCTTCGGTAATACCGGTTTAAATAGTATATTTGGCTACGTTCTAGATATAAATAAATAAATTATTTCGTTCGGCCGCGTCCTTCGATATATATAACTAGCGATTAAACTCTTCTAGAGTTATAGATATTATAATTTTAAAATAATTTTATAGTCTAGTAATTTAGCGCTATAGATTATTTAGTAGTTATATTATTATATCTTTTTTGTTTTAGGAAAGGATTTTAAATTATTAATTTATAATAATATTATAGAAGTAATTATTTAAATTCCTCTTTATTATATCTTTACCTTTTATTATAACGAAATCCTAAACTTTATTATAGAAAGTATAAATCTCTTAAGAAAGGGAAGAGAAAGGAATTAGAATTAAATAACTATCGAATAATAGGCTCGTTTATTCTACTTCTAGGTTTAATATTAATTAATTTAAAACGACGGAACTCTATTAAATAAGTCGTAATAACCGGATAGAGATTTCTAAACTATTATTAACCGAGATAACCGAAGATTAGGAGAAGAGCTAGCGAGATAGAAAGAGTTAGAAAGATATAATAATAATAACGAGTTAATACTACTATCGTCTCTATCTTTAATAGGATCTAACGAAGAATAGATAAACCTCGATATTATATCGAAATTTAAGGATTTACTCTATACTTTATATATATATTACCTCCGATAATTTAATTTTAAGGAGTATAGGCCTTTAATTAAGAAAATCTTTCTCTACGAAGATAAATCGTCGTTAATATTTAGAGAAATACGGCGGCGGATAGGATATTATAGGATGAACTAGAAAATAAAAGTTATCGTTAATATAAAAGTATAATTACTTTTACTTTTATCGAATATTTCTATTTATATTCTATTTAGTTTAAAATCGAAGAGTTTTTTAAAAAAGATACTACCGGCTAGTTAAAAATCGAGACGAATATACCGCGACTCGCTAAACTCTTTATAAAGCTTTATTTACTATTCTTATTTTAATAAATAATAGAGTTCGCGAATAAAACTATAAATATCGTTAAAACTAAACGAATTAAAAAGTAATAATAGTATTTCTTTAAATATAAATAGCTTAATATATTATTATTTTACTATATTAATATTAATTACTTTTACTAAATATCTAGTTAATCCTCGCCGCTAAAGTTAAATTTTAAATAAATTAATATAATAATAATACTACCTTTAAAATCTCCTCGTATAATCGCGATAATATTCTATAATAGTTTAATCGTATAGTAATTTCTCAGAAATACGAGAAGGTATAAATTAAAGATTTAATTTTAATCGAGTTTTATATTCGAAGACCTTCGCGCCGAATTAAACTAATACTTAACCTTAATAAAGACGAGAATTATATCTATTATAATAGAACGCTAGCCGATATTAATTAATTAATTAATTTATACGCCTACTCAAGTAAAACTACTTCGTTTATAAGGGAGTTTTATAGAATATATATAATACCCGATAGCGTTACTAAATAGCCGTTAAAGAAATCTTTTAAAAAGATAAAAACTTTAGTTTATTCTTAATCTCGGTTCTAGATATTTTAGCCCATTAACTAGTAGGTTTTTCTATATATTATTAATTCTTCTTTTAAGTTTCTTCTTCGCGTAAATTCTTAAAGTTAGTAATTTTATATTAACTTTAGATAACCTCGTTATTTTATCCTTTATATTTACCCGTTTTTTTAAAATTTATTATTTATCTCCGTTACGGGCCTAAGCCCTCGTAGTATATATAAATATAACCGTAGTTAAATACTATATAATTTATTATACTAGTATACTAGCCCTATTATCCCTCTTTATTATTATTCTATACTTTTTCGCCTCTATTCTTAACCGTATACGCGTAACTATTTTTTCGTTATAGCGGATTTTACGTCCCGCCGGTACTTTAGTATAATTACCCGGCTATTAGAGTTATAACTTTTATATAAATACTAATATCTAGGAGTATAAATAGAGGTCTTTTTATTTATACGAGTTTCGTTTTACGTACCTATACTTTATTTATTTATTAACGGCGGAGGAAAATATTTAGTCCTATAGGGCTTTATATAGCGGTTATTTTATAATTCTTAGGGTAGAGGAAGCCTTTTATAGTTCGAACGTTATTAATATTTAATAGGTAGTTAGACGGGAGCCTTTATTTAAGCCTAAGGTTTCGACTTTATATATATATATTTATTTTATACTCTTTCTTATATATAGGTATAATAGACGTATTCTTTTCGTACTTCCCTTTTTCTAACGTATCGGGCCGCGACTACGATTACTTTTCTAATTAATTATATCGTAGAGGATTCGTTCTTTATCGCTTTAATTCGTTAAGGGAGAGCAGGGGAGGAGGAGGAAAAAGAGGAGGAGAAATTTCTTTTTATCGATATTATAGTCGCGTTAAGAATATAAATACCGCTATAAGATAAGTTTAACGCGTTATAATATAAAATCTTTTAACTCTCTAAACTATTATAAATAATAACTAAAAATTCGTAGTTAGTAGGATATATACCTAGATCTCGTTACTAGCCCTAGCCGATATTAATAATAAGAAATTAATATTATTTACCGATAATAAGGATAAGGATAAAAATAAAAATAACTCTTTATCGTTATTAAAATACTTATTAAATAAAGTCTAATACTTGGCTTTACTCGCGCTATAAAATATCTAGTCTATATATTTACTCTATATTTCCTTACTTATTATTATTATATATATCTAGACAATATCTTCTTTAAAGATCTAATACTCGATATACTCTTTAACGGAGGATATTATAATAGTTTATTATTTAAAATATATTTGGCTAGGCCTTAGGTTAGTTTTTATATATAAAATTAATACTCTACTTTTAATAATACCCTATCTAGCGGAATATATCTATATATATTACTATATAAATAAGATACCTTATTTAGTAAAAATCTACTATAATTTACTTGAGAATAAAGATAGTTTCGTTTACTCTACTCTCTTTAATAATATTACTATTTATTACTAATTACTCTTTAGGTTAATATATATAATATCTTTTAACTTATCTATCGTAGGTTTCCTCGTTAAAAGTAAAAGATATTAGATAAATATTAATTATTATAAAATAGAGTTATAAGGAATTAAATTTCTTTAATTAAAATATCTACCGCCCCTCGAGTACCTACGAGATAGAGAGTTTAAGATTTCTACTTTTCGCTATATTAACTACTACTATTATTATAACCTCGCGAGAATCGACGGTAATATTTAATTAATATAAGTAAATAAAATCTATTCGTTATTAACTAGAAATTATTATTCTCGTTAATATTATTAAGTCTCTAAATTCCTTAAAGTATACCTACTAAAAATCATCGTAAATAATATTAATTTAAAAGATTAATTATAATTTTACTTTCATTATATTATCGATTTTTAATCTATATAATTTAAAGAAGCCCGATCTCTACCGAGTTTTACTACTAGTTATTTATTAAATTATAAACTATAGAGATACTAAAGATAATACGCTCTTAATCTATATCTTAATATTATACTATAATAAAGATAGGCTTTATACTCCTTCACTACTAACTTCTTAATAACGTATTCTATACGAGACTAAGTATAAGGATATTGATTTTTTTATACTACGAATAATTATATTACCCCGATTTTCCTCTACTTATTTAAACCTAATAAAGCTTCGTTTATTTTTAATCTTTAACGAAGGGGTAGAGGAACTTTAAATAATATTAAAGAAACTAGGTAAATTATAATAAAGAATAAAAAATAATACCTCTTTAATAACCTAGGAGCCTAGGCTATTATTTATCTAATAACTCGTTAATTATAACCCATAAGACTACTATTATAATAGGTATAGAATATTCTATTAAGGACTTATAATATCCTATTTAATACTCCCGCTATATAGCGTCGGTAAAACGAAAAGTGGCTCGATTATAGTTTAGGGCGCTCGACGGGCGCCCCGGGAGCCTTAAACGCGATACCTATCTACCGATTCGATAGGCGCCCGAGGTATACAGCTAAAGGGCCTAAGGCTACTCGGGCGTATACCGAGTAAACCTAAAACCGCTACTAACGGGCACTAAATTAGGGGTATATTATTAACTTTGGACCCCCGTCTATGGCCCCTATTTATAGTCATGGCCTTATTCTATTTATGACTATGGCCCTATTCTATTTATGGTTATAGCGTATTTTATAGTCCTATCGCTGTCGCTACCCCTTAACTATTACTGTTGTACTTATAAACCCTTGACGTATACCCTGGCGTATAGCCTACGTATTACTCCTACGAGGATTTCGCCTGAATCGATCGATTCCGGGGATTAAAACTTACTGGCGTTAAAAGTGGTTCCGGGGGGTCGCTACCGTCGATAAAGGCGATTACAGAATATTAAAATTTTAGGTAGTAAATTATATAATTTTCTAAGGCTAGGGCCTTTAAAGCTTTAGGTTTAAATTACGCTCGTTAAGAGCCCGACGCGTATCTTATAGCGGCCTCGGGCGCTCGTCGAGCGCCCGTCGAGCGACTTAACACTCGAAGGGTACTCGGCGGGCGCTCGACGGGCGCTCGGGGCCGTTCGGGCGCCCTGAGCCTACCTCGGGCGCCCGAGGTAGCTTACCTAATGGCCCCGAGCCGTTAGAGCCGGTTTTCGATTTGCCGACGAGGTATTTCTATCTCTACGAGATATATTTAAGATAATTAATCAATATCTCGAGCCTTAAAAATCGGTAATATAATAAATAATAGAATTACTTTATACCTACTAATAGTATCTAGCTTAGAGAAGTATAGCCTTAAAATATAATATTATTATATACTCTTCTAAATAACCTAGCTTCGAAATAAATCTCTTTTAATAAATAAAAATACTAGTAATAAAATTAATATAGCGCCCCTAATTTTATTTCTCGGGCGAAAAATTATTAATTTTATAATCGCCGGTAGTACTACCCCTCGTGCCTTATTATTTATTAATAGATATATTTTCTAATATTATTTCACCCGCTAAAGTAACTTAGTAGATTTAAAATTAGAAAAATTAAAAGATACCTACCGCGATTATTTATATCGGACTTTACTAAGAGTATTTAGAAGACGGGTCTTTTTTTATTATTTATATAACTTTTATCTTAATATTAAAGATCCGAAGGTTTAGTAATATAGCGGTAGTATATATTCGCTCTATAGACTACGTATTTATTCTAATATCTAATAATGTAATTAGGAAATAGTAGAGGTAAAAAACTTTATAAATATAATAAACCTAGCGCTACTACTATTTCGCCGATTATATTAATAAATCCCCTCCTTATCCCTTTAACTAAAGGCCTTTATTAATTATATTCTCGATTTTAATATAAAAGGTTTAATAACTAGGGTATTATAACTATATATATTATTATAACTTTAATATTACTTTATTAGATTTATTTTTTAAATTTTACTTCCTCTTTTAAAGTCTTAATATTTATAACTTTTTTAAACCTCGTTTCCTTTTTTAAAATCTTAATATTTATAATTCTCTTAAACTTTACTCTCTCCCTTAACGCCTATAATTTCTTTAAATCTTATTCTCTTCTTTAAACCTTACTTCCTTCCTTAAAATCTTAATATTTATATTTCTCTTAATACCTATACCTCTTTAGTATAATTAGAAGAAAGAGTAGAAATATATTATACCTCCTCGGTATAATTAGAAGAAAGAGTAGGAAGGAATATATTATATTTATATTTACTTTAAACTTTATTTCCTCTTTTAAAATTTTAATATTTATACCTCCTTTAATATTTATACTTTCTTTAACGTTTATACCTCCTTTAATACTTATACCTCTCTTAACGCCTATACTTCTCTTAATATTTATACCTCCCTTAACGTTTATATCTCCTTTAATATCTTACTTCCTCCCTTAAACCCTTTACCTCCTCGGTATAATTAGAATAAATAGGAATATACTAAACCTCCTCGATATAATTAGAAAGAGTAGGAATATATTATACCTCCTACGATATAATTAAAAAGAGTAGGAATATACTATACCTCCTTAATATAATTAGAAAAAGTAGGAATATATAATTAATATATATTTTAAGTCTTAATATATTTACCTTTTCCTATTATCTAATAATATAGTTATTATTAATTATATAGTTATTTTTACTAGTAATTTATGCTCTAATTAAATTTCTAGTACGGTTTAGTTAATTATTATATAATAATTATAAATCGTAAATCGTACTATACCGTTACGTCTATATATAGTATATTCCGTCGTAACCTAGCCGAGTTAATATAGTTACTATTAATCACATAGTTATTCTTATTAATAATTCGCGCTCTAATTAAGTTTCTAATATAGTTTAGTTAATTATTATATAATAATCGTAAATTATAATTCGTATTTATACTATTATTTAATTCGTATTATTACTTTACTCGTAAACCTCTTATCCTAGGATTATTTTATATATAATAATTTTTATCCCGTTTAATAGACGTAGTATTTCCGTATCTATAGGTTATATTTAAAGGACTATAAAGAAAATAGCTTTTATCCTATTTTCTAAACGAAAATTCGTATATTATTAAATTTATATAAGGTAATTTATAGCGCGGTTATTTAACCCCTTTATTCTTTTATTTATAATTTTTGAAATCTTTTCGATACGAGCCTATCTAGTAGTGAATTTTTTACTTTTACTCTCTCGTCCTCTCCCCTATCTAGTTATTTAGTAGTAAACTTTCTACTTTTATCCTTTTATATTTTTATTTATAATTTTTAAAATCTTTTCGATACGAGTCTATCCTCCCCTTTATAATTTTTAAGATCTTTTCGATACGAGCCTATCTAGTCGTGAACTTTCTAATTTTACTCTTTTATTCTTTTATATATATATATATATAAACTTCATAATAATATACCTAGATTAATACGCGTATTTTCTTATAAACCAAGTTTAGTACTTTATCGTTAAATATACTAGGTTGAATTTACTCTTAATATAAAATTTATTTAATTATCCTATACTATACCGAGTATTCTTCTTCGAAGAATACCCGATAGTTATAATATAGGGTTTATTAACGATACCCAAGTTTATATTATAATATAGGGTTTATTAACGATACCTAAGTTTATATTCTAATATAGAGTTTACTAGTAATATCTAAATTTATATTATAATATAAAGTTTATTAATAATATCTAAAAACTTTCTATACCTACTAAAAGACTAGGTTCTCGTATAAATCTTTAGTTAATATTAAGAAATAGTTAATAAACTTACTTTAATACTTTATATTAAATTTAATAATTCTCTTAATAATCTTATAATCGATTTACCCCGAAAGTCCAATATAGTTATCTTATATAATACTATATACCTCGTTAAGATTAAAGTATCTAGAGGATATAATATAATCTTTCGAATAAAGGACGATTCTTAAAAACTTATTTAGTATAAATTATATCGATTTATATAATCTCTTCCTTCTAGATAATAGAGGGTTTAGTTTATTATAAATAAATCACCCCTCTTTTATCTACTCGGTCTCTATTTACTAGGTAGGTAGGGTTTTATTTAATATTTTATATTCCTTCCTTTTAAGTTATACCGAGTTTAATTTCTTTCTTTTAATATTTATTTAGGACTACGACTTATTATTTAATAATATATAATTATATATATAATTAAATAAAGTAGTTTCTTTACGAGGTTTATAAGAGGTTAGGGTATAAGTTATTTAATATAAATTTAATAAGCTAGCGTACAAGCGTAATATAATAAATAGATTTTCGAATAATAACTTTATTCGTTACTTTATAGTTACTCTTACGTAGTTTTATTAGTTTAAGAGTAGTATATATTTTAGTTATACTCTTTAGTACCGCTTAATTATAATCTTAAACGAGAATTTTATATAGTTTATTACTACTCTATTAATACTTTATTAACGATTTATCCGGCTTTATTAATAATTATTATTAATATCTCCGAAACCTATTAAAGAATTTTAGATACTCTTACTATTTTTAGCCTCTAAATATAAGATTTATATTAAAAATAAACGAGCTAATCAAATTTTAAAGAAATAAATATATTACTTTTATATTAAAGTAATATAGAGGGAGAATTATAAAAGAGATTATATAAACTATAAAATATTATTATATAATATAATATCGCGTACGCTTCTTTCTATTTAATTATACCGTATATTATATACTATAAAATAGATTATTCCTTATAAAGTTATAGTTATAACGATATTATATTAATATACTCTAGAGCTACCGTTTTATTATATAATATATATTATAAAATAGACTATTCCTTATAAGGTTATAGCGGGGATAATATTATTTTAAAGTATCGTAGATACCTTAAATATATAATATTCTATTTTATAAAGTATATTACTAAATAGACCTTTCCTTATAAGGTTATAGTTAGAATAATACTACTTTAGTATACCTTAGATACAGGATTCTTATCGATAGGACCAAAATGTCCTGTCCTAACTAATAGCAGTTCTCGCCGAATGTACGGTGGGGCGCGATACTCCTTTGAAGCCTGCGTAAAGCGCTGTTTCCGGTAATTAGCTCACTACGGTATATCTATCGACCTTGACGGATCCCCGCCACCACGCTAAGGTAGTAGTAAAGGAATATGAAAAAGCACTGAAGGAGCGTAAGAAAGTACTGAGGGAGCACTGCGGAGCTATGCAGAGGCGCACCACATAGGGGCCTAAAATGACTCTTCGACCTCGGTTAAAGATGCCGTTTTCTCGAGCGCTTTAACTTGAATCTACAATGCCACCTCTTATTACTCCCTTCCTTTTTCCCTCCCTCATAGAATCCTAGCCACAATCCAGTAATGGTCGCCAAAGAAAATCAGCCGCCATCCGGGACCGGTCCCCCATCGCCATTTGATAGGCCTATTAAAGAAACTCTTCCACCTCTCTCAGGCTTCGCGCGCGCCTTCTTCAATGCACAGCAATCTCCCGAGGTCAATCCAGCACCATGGCAGCCTCCTCCCTTTCGCAAAGAGCTCTTCTTCTTCTATGGAACCTTGATGGATCCTGCGACGCTAACTAAGGTCTTGAATCTCATTGAGCCACCGATATTGCAGCCGGCTACAATTACTGGATATCATTGCAAACTATGGGGTCCCTACCCTGTGCTCCTGGATGGGCCATGCGGTGCGAAGGTAAAAGGGGTTGCGTTCGAAGTCCAGTCCGCGGAACAGGTCAAGCTTCTGCAGGATTATGAGACAAAGCGCTATAGGAAAGCCTCTTGTCGAATTCATCTGGAGGATGGCTCAAAGATTCGGGGGAAGACGTTCGTATGGCACTCAAGTGTTGAAGAGCTACACGAGGGAGTGTTCGACTTGAAAGACTTCCAGATGAAATCGTTAGAAGACTCAGTCGCAGAGCGTCCGTTAAGCGGGACTTGAGAGTAATTTTCAACATTTAGGAGGATAAAGCAAGGATTCATACTACCGCTTGCGCAAGATAAAACTGACAGCCCGCGAGTTGTTTACTTACGAGTAGCCGAAGATAGGGCGGTAAATGATATATTTTTCCCCCACCACATAGATTACTCCATTATTCCGTAGTATTAATTCAAGTAATTAGTACACCACAATAGTTATCTTACTAATTAGGCTGCACTGCTATAATTTTCAGCTATCAACAGTCTTCCAAGCATGGCTGCAATTGGAATCGAAATTGAGATCCTCCTAAGCTTGAGGGATGAAGAGAGTGGTATTGATGGGACAGCCGACTTGGAGACCTTTGCAGAGTGGCTTGTGGACGAATTCAACTCTGCTACGCGCGGGGAGTTCGCCATGCACTCTGACATAGATGGTGAGTATAATGGAGAAGGGGAAGGAAGAGAGTGGAGTATTACAGACGATGCTACACTTGACCTCACCAGGACCAGCAATCAATGTAGGTCCTTGATTCGCCATCTGCGACTCCCGGAGTAATGATCCATTTAAGCATAATAGTTACTCATGTTCTCCAGGGGCTGTGGAGCTTGTTTCGCCAATTCTCCGATACGAAGACTTAAGTTGGCGTGCCGAGTTGCAAGCAATGTTTGAGAATATCGAGAGTTATTGTTCATTTACAACCAACCGTAGCTGCGGCACGCACGTCCACATATCTCCTGGCGTAGGATTGATGTGGTCAATCGGAGATTTAAAAAAGATTGCATGTGCAATTCTCCACTTTGAAAAAGCGTGGAACGTTATCGTCCCAGTAGCACGGCGATATAACAAGTACGCCAAGAGCAACAGGTTCGACAATCCCAAGCTTGCCATGAAGACAGATGCACAGTGCATTGAAGCAGTCAATGCATGCGAGAGTTCTGTTACAATTGCGGACCTGATGAATAACGATGGGGACCGGTATTTTGGCTGGAATCTCACGAACCTTTATTACGGCCAGAAAATGACCGTGGAGTTCCGCCGTGGGCCAGGCGTCCAAGACTTCGGTACATGTGAAGCATGGGTCGCGCTGGCTGTAACGTTCATACAAGCCGCACGCCAGGCGGAAACTGTCATGGATGTGATCGGATTCTCTGCAAATGTCGAGGGGTTAAGAGCATTTATTCACGAAGGGCTTGAGGAGATCGGGGAGCAAGTTGGAGGAATAGATAGTTTGTTCGATGGGAAGACCGGTGCCATTCAGGTATCTCCGATCGGTCAGTTAAGCGCTACAGAGCTGGAGAAGTTGCGTCAAAAGAAGGCCAAGGACGACAAGAAGAACTTCATGGTGAAGAAAATACAAAAGACTTCTTGAGGAGGACTATCTTATTATGTATAATATGTACCTTGATATCTCTGGTGATTGATGACTATCCAGAGTGCTGCTGACAGCTCGCTTTCACAATGATTACACGATATGGTAGTAGCGTCCCAGAAACGTACCCTATGAGGGGCCACAGAGTGAATCCGACTATATAGCTACCCGCGCTCAGGCAAACTCATCCCGTGCAAACCTCTGTCAGGTCCGGAGCAGGCTCTCAAAAGTTATAATAGATTGGTGGTGGCTGGCGAAAAACAGGCTTTAAAGCGTCGAAGGAGTACGCTGAAATCAAAGTTTGCTACATGGTACAAAAGGGATTTTAGTTTAATACATAGTTCTATGGGCAATTGTAGCCGAGCCTAAGACACGAGCTAATGTGGCTCTCTACATGCTCCCTTGCTGCTCGCTTGCCGCTCCCATGTTCCCTCAAGGCTCGCTCGCTGCTCCCCCTTGCTCTCCCTCTGCTCCCTCTGAAGCGGCCATGCTCCCTTTCAATGACGGAAAGGGCAATTGACAATCCTAAGTTCGGGGTGTATATAATGTATATATATATCTCTCCCTAGAAGCTAGTCGGTCAGTATACCCAACAGGCCTCCAAGAGGATAGGAGAAAGAAGGCGAGGACACAAAAACAAAGGACGGGCGAGAGACAGGCGTTTCTAGAACAGAAAAAATAATGCCACATAGCTATTATACGAAAGGTAGGAAGCCGACGACAAATCGCAAAAATAGTGCACATGCATCTAATTCGCAGGTTTCCTAGCACATGTGAGGATCCCACTTTCACTCCAGCTATTCACCCATCTCCTTCAACACAACCTCACAACCCAGCTCCCCCTTCTCCGCGCAAAGACTTTGATAACACTGATAAGAATCTGATAACTTAGCCGCGCTAAATGGGCTACCCGCAGTCATCACAACACGACGATGAAGCACTATACCTATCTGAGGTCTTCAAAATCGGACTATGAACATCTATGTCCGACCTCACCTCGTCCCCCACCCTCGAATCTACAACATTTCACCCGTTTCCACCACCCTTTGCCTAGTTGTCGTCCGCATGGCTTGCGATGTGTTCGCCCTTCCCCTCTTCTCCCAAAGACCAACAAGCCATTAGCCATAGTGGTAGATGCCCCCTCGTTAAATTGATATGCCGGATCAGAAAAGCAGACCCAATCCAGACCAATGGCTCTGCATACCTTGATACAAAATTGGGGGTGCAAAACGATGTACGAGTACGCGATTGGCTTTGTTCGCATTGAACATGGCTTCGAACAAGTCTTCTCCATCGTGAAAGCACCCTTTGAATGACATGGATGTTAGCGGACGCACACCACTTTACCAAAAGCATTCATTTTACCTCGGAATTTGAAGTTAGAAGTCTGCGACGATCGACATGCATGCATGCGATCCAAGGAATTCTGCCCAGCAAGTTGGGTATTCCCTTTGCGACCCAAATATCCGATTCAAGGTAAACCGATGATGGCATCTTCACCTAAACAGCCTCCTCCCACCCAACCGCTGCGACCCAGCTCCCTGCAACCCAAGTCCCACACTTACACCCGTCAACCCCGTTCCCCCACCCTCTCCATCACGCTTATACCTCCTCAGCGCCTCCCTCAAATGGTCAGGTAACAATGGTCCTAGATTGCTAGGCTCAAGCGCCTTTGTAGTCTTCTGTTCATCAGTACCCCGCGCCGCCATTGTCAGATCCAATAATGCACTACTACCCCCGCTCCCCGAAGCAGCGAAGACGTCGTCGTTGAGGTTCTGTGAGTGGTTATTTGTGGGGTCGACGGGTATTTTGGGCGGTATAAAGGGTGGAGTCTCGATAGCGGCCCACTGGGCTTGGACTTCGCGGGCCTTTTCGATGAGCGTACCGATGAACGTTTTTGTATAGCCATTTATGATGATTATAACGCCTGGTGGGACGGACTGGGAGACTGTTTGGTTCACTATCTGTGATGTAATGCCAGATGTTAAGTCACAACAGAAGCATGACTTAGGTAGACCACTATACCTTTCGCACAGTCGGCACCTTCAACTTAACTGCACGCATAACTGCATATCGACGCTTTTGATCTGTGTCCAAAGCGTCAAAAAGTACGCTGAAATTGAGTATAAGCCCAAGTATCTTAGTGCTGGGGACGGCCTTGCTATGCTTACCGTATCCTGTCTTTCTCAGCCTCGGCGTCGACAACTTTGCCCTCATCTATCATGGCCACTTGATCGTCGTCGTCATCGTCTTCGGGTAATTCACTCTCCGCGCGCGCCCCGTCGACGGTTTTCGCCCTCCCTCCACTCTTAACACTGCCCTCTACCTTCTTCTTGCCCTTACCCTTGCCCTTACCCTTGCCTCTTCCTCGTTTGGTGGTGCCAGTTGTGACAACACTCCTGCCTCCGGTGACTGCTGTAAAATCGCTTTCAACACTCGGACTGCGCTCGCCGCCGACGGCTGATTCCTCTGGTGGGAAAGAGGTCTGGCGGAGAGGGTGTGTTGAGGTGGCGGCTGAGGTAGCGGAGTGGATTGAAGTTCGCTTTTGTCGTTTCATAGAAGGGCCGGACATGCTGAGAGAGGGTCGCTTCTTTGGGTTGGGGAGAGGGATGTGAGGGGGGTAAGGGGGTGATGTTGCAGGGGAACGGTGCGGTGGTGAGGTCATCGTGAGGATTGATCGATGTTGGTTTGCTGGAAACAAAGTGTTTGAATACTTTTAGAGGGTCCCCTTGAGCAAGGCTAAGCGACTTGTCGATAAAGTAGGATTGTAAAGTGTCCAGCGATGCGGAGGTTTTGCGGAGGTGGTGTGCAGAAGCGCGCGGCTGAAGCTTCAACATTCCCTGCCAAGCATCACTTCCAAACTTGTGCTTGCACAAAAGCCCATCATGTCGAACAGGTTCTACGTAAGCCTTCTACTAGCGACGTATGACATATCAGCAAGCTAACGTAACATAGTTCGGCGATAACGACTCCTCCGCCTCCTCAGACGACAACCTCCCCTACCCCAAACCCCTCACCCGCGCCTCCTTCCTAACCCCAAATTTCGACCCAACGACCTTCCTCTCAACCCTCCACAATAGACATCAAACACTCGAAGACCTACGCACGGAACTTCGAACCCGAAGCCAAGACCTCAATAAAGAGCTACTAGATCTCGTCAATGAAAACTACCAGGATTTCTTAAGCTTGGGAAGCAGTTTGAAGGGCGGCGATGAGAAGGTCGAGGAAGTGAGATTGGGGCTGTGGGGGTTTAGGAGGGAAGTTGAGGGGTTGAGAGGGAAGGTTGATGGGAGGAGGGAGGAGGTGGAGGGGTTGGTCGGGCAGAGGAAGAGGATTAGGGAGGAGGTGCAGATGGGGAGGCAATTGTTGGAGGTTGAGAGAAAAATTGGGGAGTTAGAGGGGAGGCTTATGCTAGGGTCAGCTGGTACGCGCAAAATGGAAGAGAATGGAGATGAAGGGAAGTTGAGTGAGAGCGACGAAGAGAGTGAGGATGACGGAGAGGACGGTGGAACTGCAGTCTCTAAGCTACGACAACATATGGAGCAGTATATGTACATCAGACGACTGGTCGAGAAGATCGGAGTAGTTCATCCATTCTTGATGAAACAAGAGGATAGGTTGTTACGGTTGAAGCAGACGGTGCTGCTGGATCTGAACAGCGCGCTCAAACAGGCACTCATGGGTGGCGAGGAGAGTAGGAGAGATTTGCTGAAGCTGCTGGGCATCTACAAACAGATGGGGCAGGCTAATGAAGCCATAGTGATACTGAGGGAATGGAAGGAGCGATCAGCTCGATCTTGAAGAAGTGTTCGGTCATTCAGCATAGCGCTGGTGTTGTCGTTGCGTAGCTTGGATTTGCAGACTAATATATCGCTCCAACTAGTGTTCGGCAATCCAGCAAAGTAATCGCTTTGGAAAAGGCGTGAGTAACAAATGCAACGAAACTGAATCGGTTGAGTCGTAAAGCTGTCAAATTTGTGCTTTGCATGAGCACCAAACGTGTCAGTCTCAGGGTAATCTATCTCCGCGCAGGATGGTTGTTCGAAGGGAGCGAGCAATCGCGCGTTAATCTAGTGGTAGCAGTTCGAATAACTTGGAAAATTAGCAACATATGATAGGTTGTATTTACAGCTATAATACTGAAAGATCCCGCGTTGGCGGACTTGTAGGACTTCTAAACTCGCCATTGAGACTGAAGCCAGGCGCATTCGTCGAGCTAAGTACCTATGTACCAGTCAGTCAGCGCTATCATATAGATGATAGAATGGAACTCACCACTTCATGGATCTCCTTTCCTATCCGGTCACTCAGCAACGCCAAATCTTTCTTCACCTCCCCAACGAAAGCCTTGACATTCCTCTGCATCTCTTCTGGCGTGAACCCTAGCTGGCCCACTGCACATCTTATCACTCCCAGCCTCTCCCTATATTCGGTCCCACCAACTAGTCCTTTGACACCACCCGCAACATCTTTCGTCATGGTCCCAAATTTTGTACTGGGCATCAATCCCCTGGGTCCCAATATCCTTGCAATACCTGCTTTGTTGAGCTTTTGCGCGGAGTCGACGTGGCATATGCACCTGTCGAATTCTATGCGACCTTCTTTTACAGCGTCGAAGACCGTATCTTCACCAACAAGAGACGCGCCAGCAGCAATAGCCGTAGCCGCCATGGGAGAGTCAGGGGGGCAGATGACGCAGATTCGGATCGAAGTGTTCACGGCGTGGGGTAGACGCAGCCTGTTCCTCACGGCAGGGCCGTTTTTGGCAGTACGTAGACGGATGGCGAGATCGTACTTGGAAGAAGTAGGGGGACGGCCGACTTCGAAGGCGCGAATGTAGCTAGAGAAAGGGTTTAGGACAGACTTCGAAATCACGGAAGCCGTGAAGGGAAGTACCGCATAGCATCGCAAAGGGAAAATTGGATGGCATTCTTCAGACTTTGGTTGATGAATTCCGTGCGAGCTTTCTTCTTTTTCTTGGGTTGGTCTCGCGCTCTCGAGTCATTTCTGCTTAGACCAGAGGCGTGCCGAACGGCTAATGAAGGCGCAAGGAACAGTGGAATAGTAGAACGAGCTGCCGGGCAGCTTATCGATGTACGAAGGAGAGTAGCCGAAGCGTTGGGCGCCATTGGGGTTTTAGTGCCAGAGATTATGGGCCAAACATTGGAGAGATGAAAGATCCCAAAGAAGTTGAACGCCAAGCCCGCCGCTTTAGCGCTCCACAGCCGCCAGACCGTTTGAGCCAATATTTACGACTCAATCTTTGGGTTGCTTCCCTTCAAACATAATAGGCTTTGACATTCGTGGAATCATTTCAAGAATCTTATGGCAGCGTTGAATATTGCGTCGAAGGCAAACCAAGCCACTACATTCCCGGCCCTTCTGGTCGCCCATTATGCAAAAGAATCAGATCCGAATGCCTCTATCAATGTTCATTTTGAGGAGGCTGAAGCTCTCAAGTCTGGAGAGAAAGCTGCTGTTGAACTTGTCGTAAGAAGTGGAACTTCAAAGGTTGGCACCGAAAATGTCACCAGTGGCCTCATTGAGGCTTATCCATTCTTGCAAAGCAAACATGAGAACTTGGTGGGTTCAAAACAAGCATTGCCATACAAAATTCAGGCGCTCACAGTCTCGCAGGTCAAGGAATGGTTGGCAAGGTCAATTCTGTTCTTCCCTACAGATTTCAAGTCTGTGGAGGGTCCGCTGCACGAGCTAGATGCACATCTCACGCTCCGCTCGCATGTCGTGGGTTACACACTCACGGTTGCAGATCTCTCAGTATGGGGCGCCATCAGAGGCAACAAGGTCGCATATACTACAGTCAAGAAGGGCAACATGCTCAACGTCAGCCGATGGTTCAAATTCGTCGATGACACAAACCTCTGGATCGCGGAGGCCATTACCTTGGCAAATGCACAAGTTCAAGCAAAGAGATCAGCGAAGAGCAGTGAGGGCGCCAGCTACGATATTGCTTTGCCTGACACAAACAAGGGAGTGGTTACAAGATTTCCACCCGAGCCATCGGGCTACTTACACATCGGTCACGCAAAAGCAGCTTTGCTAAATGACTACTTCGCTCATGAGAAGTACAAGGGTACCCTGATTTGTCGATTCGATGATACGAATCCCTCCAAGGAGAAAGAAGAGTTCCAGGACGCTATTGTCGAGGACCTTGCCCTAATGGGAATTCGGCCAGACAAGACTAGCTACACCAGTGACTACTTTGACGAGCTCTATCAATACTGTATTACCATGCTAAAAGAAGGCAATGCTTACGCTGATGATACTGAGCAAGAGACCATGAAGAAGCAGCGATGGGACGGTCTACCAAGCGAGAGGCGCAACGCCAGTGTTGAGGACAATCTTGCCCATTTTGAGGAGATGAAGCAGGGGACGACAGAGGGAGCCAGATGGTGTGTTAGAGCCAAGATCTCTGTCGATAACCCCAACAAGGCTATGCGAGACCCAGTCATCTATCGTTGTAATCTACTACCGCACCACCGGACGGGCAACAAATGGAAGATGTACCCAATTTATGACTTCTGCTGCCCCATTGTCGATTCTATGGAAGGTGTCACCCATGCACTGAGAACGATTGAATACCGTGATAGAAATCCACAGTACGATTGGATGCTGGAGAAGCTAAAGCTTCGGAAAGTGCATATCTGGGATTTCGCCCGCATGAACTTCATCCGCACCTTCCTCTCTAAACGCAAACTGACCAAGCTCGTCGACGAAGGCAGGGTCTGGGGATGGGATGACCCTCGCTTCCCTACGATCCGTGGTATCCGTCGCCGCGGGATGACCATCGACGCTCTCCGTGAATTCATCCTCAAGCAAGGGCCCAGCCGCAATATTGTCAATCTTGACTGGACTTTATTTTGGGCTACGAACAAGAAGTATATCGACCCTGTTGCTCCCCGCCACACAGCTATCTCGAAAGAACATATTGTTACCGCTCGTGTGAAAGGTGCACGTATGGCACCGTACACAGAGGACAAGCCTAAGCACGGCAAGAACCCTGAGCTGGGTTTGAAGAAGGTCGCTTACAGCGACGAAATACTCATCGAGCAGACGGATGCTCGGAATTTTGTCCATGACGAAGAGCTTACGCTCATGAACTGGGGTAATGCTTATGTGCGCAAAATATCCCATTCGCTCAATCCTCTCACTCACTCCACGGTTACGGCGCTTGAGCTGGAGCTTCATCTCCAAGGAGATGTGAAGACCACTAAGCAGAAGGTCACATGGCTATCGACAAAGGGCCAGGAGCTCATACCCGTCGAGCTTGTGGACTTTGACTATCTGATTACTAAAGACATCATCGAGAAGGAGGACGACGTGGAATTGTGTTTGAACGACCATACAGAGTTTAGGTCTGAGGCTTTCGCCGACTGCAACGTGGCCGACTTGCAGAAGGACCACGTCATCCAATTCGAGCGAAAAGGGTATTTCAGAGTTGATCGACCTTTCCAGCATGGAAAACCGGCCGTACTGTTTAACATACCAACAGGGAAAGCGACGAAATAAAAGGACTTGGGGATGTTTGATCCTAAGCTTCAAAGGATTTGAGCTTACCATCTTCTCCGCTAGCTTTCCTCTTCCGATAAAATTTCGAAACATACTAAGCTACTCCGGATTCTCGTACACATTGAGACATCTCCATCCAAATTCGTGCTGAATCTCCTGCGTTCTTGTTGCGCTGAGTTTCTCCTATAATGCTCCATGATAGACTTGGTGTCAGAACAAATGGCAGTCTTGGGCGCCAGTGGAATTGACTTAAGCATAACATACCGTCGAAATGAGCAGAAATTGAGCCATCCAAGCCTAGAGAAGAACCCAAAATTGCGTGACTCCAACTTATTTTGAGCGTTCACAGGGTGGTTCTCTGCTCCAGAGGGATTTTATACTGCGAACTGCTGGCTCTGGAGCTCTCGCAACTACCACTTATTATAACACCAAGCCTGACGGTCTGCCGTTGGCCAAGATTGACGATTTGCATCGTCCCTTCCGGCTAGGTGATGACCCTTCCGATTCGCTTCCATTGCACCACTTCAGGAGGAAAGTATATCAGTGTATGATCCCAATCCTAGGAGGTGCGGTCGACTGGTAGCACGATCTTGAAGAAGAGCGTGAAAAGCCATTTATGGATAAACGAGCGGGGAAGAAGAGAGGGGAAATCGAAGGCTGGGGTGCCTGTTCGACGCATTTGAAGTACTCTGCTAGAGGGTTTACCAAAATGTTTGCCTTGAGTTCCAGGGTGGCTAGCTCCAGTGTACACATGGATTTATGTCGGCTGTGCGTAAAGCCTCCCGACGATAAGCCATATCTTTCAAAAGTCTTGCGAAAAGCCTCGACATCAACTTCAGGTGAGGGACGAGCTGGAAGGCGGCGCAAGACTTCTCCGACTTTACGAAACCTGTCGTTATTAGCCTTCTCTCGTCGGCCATCCACGCGTATGGCTTGCAACAGCGGATTACTTCAGTGTCGCTGACCAGCAAATACTCGTTGTTGAATTGGCGGAGGGTCTCCCAGACATTTTTGATGTGATGGCTCAATTCGGGTCCGCCTTGGTGATGGGTATGGCAAAAAGGAATGAAGTCAGAGGCCCACCGATGTAATCCCTGTGGAGCATCCAGTGGTCTGCCTTCTAATTTCTCCAGACGTTAGCTTGGCACTGACGGTATATTGCTCATGAGAATTTGATTGTAAAGATCAGGGAACCCTTGTCCGCGGTCCAAGGCATTGTATCGGTTTTTTCCCATGACACTGGAGATCTCGCCATGTATGATTCCGACGGTACATCGACCCTGCAATCTCTTCATAGCGACACCGATCTGGGCAAAGAAGTGAGCGACGAAATGGTATAGTGTAGATTTACTGGCCGGTTCCTGGAGGTTGATATGCTTGTAGAATTTATCCATCAGATCGTAGGGATCGTACGTCAGTGACCCTTTAGGTGAGCCGCCGGAAGTCATTGGCCAGTCTCCGTCCAACATAGTGACATTGACCATCAAATTCTCAAGTATGTGTTCTTTTGCCTCCTTGCCCTTGTTACCCGGTCTCGGAATGTTAGGTTTGTATCGCTACGTCAGTGTCGCTGGCAACCAGTGAGCACCGGTTTTCATGAAATACGCTATCTCCTGCTTGCAGCATCTACAAGTCTTGGCTTTCTCGACTTGCTTGTAGTGGCCACTGCTGAAGTCTTTATAATATCGGAGGTGACTTTTGGTCACATCAGCGGCGCTATATTCGGATCGCAGCTTGCCTCGCCACGAGACCAGTGATCCGATCAGCTGGGCCTTACCGCGACCGTAAATATGTACCCATTCGACAGTGTCTTTCCCAGAACAGAGTGCCAGGATGGCACGCTGGGTTGTGAATTGAATGCGATCAGAGACACATTTGGGCATTATTGCGCCAGGAAAAAAGAAGAAGATCTTTGCAAAGAGCTTCGTCCGGTTAGCTTGCTTCGACTCTCCTTGGTACATAAGATCATCCAAAAGATAAAACATCACGAGGTCACGTGCTAGGGCTCCTCCTTCAATGTCATTGATCGTAGCATGATATGTCCTTTTCCGCCGGCCAGTATTCTCCTGCTCTAGCCGGTCAATTTGCAGCACCGTAGCATAGAGATTACGCGCATCTCCAATTGCCCTAAAGAAGGAGGATAGTGGGTCATCAAAATCCTCAAGCATGCTGCGGTCAATCCGCGGAAAAGCATCGTCGTGTCCAACCACGTAATACTCGGTACTTGAGAGGCTAGTAGGTAGATACCGGAGAAGATTAAGAACAATCTCCCATTGACATTTGTCCTTGTTCATTAACGAGAGGCTACTTCCCCTAACGCAAACGGCGCTGAGGAGTGCCCAGTCTGCGTGATCTCGTATCAGGTCTAGTGCCCCCTTTGCAGCTTCATAGTCCTTGGTCTGCAAACATGACTTGACTAAGCGTGGAAAGCAAGTTTCTTTCTGATTATACTTGAACTGCTCCTAGAAAACTTGAGGGCAGTCTGAATATCGTCAATCCATTGACGATACTGTACTATCTCGTAGTGAGCCGCGGAAAGGTTGGAGTAAGGCGAAGGGTCTTCGGGGGGCTCTGCTACGACTTTGATGTAGCATTCCACGGCTAATGAAAGACGTGAGTGATGTCTCAGTCCGAAACCCTTTTGAGCGACAGTATACGTTCTGGAATCTTCCCTATTCTATAGCACACATTATCACGCTGTCTCAAGGCTTCGGACTTGGGTAGATCCACAATGCTGCTCGAGTCGTTTTCTGTTTCTCCTGGCACATTTGTGATCTCTTTTACACCTCGTTCTCTACTATGGTATACAATACAGCAAATGTTACGATATTAGCCAGACTTAGGTACGTTTCGAGTATCCGGGTTGATCGAATATCCTGCGCCTGCAGATTGAGCTAAAGATTGGATCACAAAGATGCCATGAAGTCGTATATGGTATTCTTGACAAAATTCTCCGCAGACGCGTTTAATCGCATGTTGGTTTAGGGTTAGGGCAAGAATATTTCAGTGACGGAGAAGAGACGTGCGATCTCGGCTTGACAATCACAATCCTTCCCCAAAAAATCATGTCCTCCCCAGTCACAACATACTACACGAGGCGATGTCTCTCGACAATGTCAAGCACATCGTACTGGTTCTCTCAGGCAAAGGTGGTGTGGGCAAATCCTCCATAACGACCCAACTCGCGCTGTCCCTTTCTCTCGCTGGCAAATCAGTCGGCATTCTAGATATCGATCTTACGGGACCTTCCATACCAAGATTGCTGGGGCTTGAGAGTGCAAAGATTACACAGGCACCGGGAGGCTGGTTGCCTTGCGAAGTGCATAAGGAGCAGGTCCTGCCTCCCATACCAACACCTCCACCATCTCAGGCGCAGAATGGAACATCAAATGCCACACCAGCTACAAACCCTACAAACGGCACCACGGCCCCACAACAACCCCCAGAGCCAGAGGTCCAAGCGGAGCCAGACACAGACGCCCCAATAGGCTCCCTCCATGCCATCTCCCTAGCCCTTCTCCTCCCGTCCCGCTCCAGCGCCATCGTATGGCGCGGCCCAAAAAAGACAGCCATGGTCCGGCAATTCTTGACCGACGTCCTCTGGCCCCCCACCGACTACCTCCTGATCGACACTCCCCCAGGAACCTCCGACGAACACATTTCTCTCGCCGAAACGCTCCTTTCAAAGTCCCTACCAGGCCAACTATCTGGCGCCGTTATTGTAACAACGCCGCAAGCCGTAGCGGTCAGTGATGTACGGAAGGAGGTTAACTTCTGTGGAAAAGTTGGGATTGAGGTTGTGGGGGTTGTGGAGAACATGTCGGGTTTCGTTTGTGAGTGTTGTGGGGAGGAGGCTAATCTTTTTGGGAAGGGGGGTGGGGAGATTATGGCGAGTGACTTTGGGGTTAGATTCCTGGGGAGGGTGCCGGTTGATGGGCAGTGGGGGGTTTTGGTGGAGGAGGGGCGGAGACCTGTTTATGGGAAGGTGGAGAGTAATGGGGAGGGTAGATATGCGGATGAAGAAGGGAATGTTGGGGAGGTGGATGATAAGGGACGGCGAGAAGACGGTCTGCTGGTGGATAAGTATCGGAGTTGTGCGCTGAGAGGGGTCTTCGAGGGGATTACGGGGCAGCTGATTGGGATCATTGAGGGGCAGTTGGATGGAAACGGCTGACCAGCATCAGAAACGGCGTCGCAGGCGTTTAATGCATGGAAATAGGCTTGTTGCAATAGCATGGAATCTCATGCATCACTATAGATTGTGAATCAGCCTATCTGATGCTTCTTTACGTATCAGCCATGCATGCAATCATTTCATCATTCATCTCTGCGTAGAGACCATTCTACCAATGTCTATGTTTCGTATCAACGCCAGCAATGCCACGCTGTGATGCACGTCTATGACCACTTTTGAACGACCACTCCACCGCGCTTGAATTCGGACAAGTCTCCCAATACCTGGCTCTTATCTGTGAGCTCTTTGCTAGGGAAGGTCGTCATCAGCGCCCAAGTGCGAGTCCGACTCTCAGCATTTGCAGCTACAACAAACGAGTAGACGTCTCCAATAGTTTGGGTGGTATTGAACCGAGCGGGAAGCCGTGTACCATCGCCCAGACGTATTTGTAACGAGAGAGTAGGCTGCGACTCGTCAATTTCCGGAGTTGGCTGGGCAGCGCCCGTCGCAGGCGTCGCAGCTACAGACGGAGGTGGAGCAGCAGGCGTCTCAGCACTCATATCATTGCCAGGTGTAGGACTCCCCAGCCTCTGTCCTCCACCAGAGAACGGCACATACTTCTTCTTCGGCTGCACATACTTTTCCGAGTGCTGCTCCAGTTTCACATCCACCTCTTGATTCATGTTCACATTGAGTATCGACATTGGGGCTCTACCCATCTTGATCTGTGCTAGAATGGGAGCGTTTGCTGGGTCATCGTTGCGGAAAAGAGGCCCATCGTCGACTGAGAAGCCGTCGGCCCAGAAATGGAGTACTCGCTCAATTGGGGCTGTTCGTTGGGGTTGAGTGGCGTTGGGGTCGGGGATTACTTCGCTGGGGGTGTCGTCGCCACCGAGGGTGCGCGCAGCGCCGGTGAAGCGGGAGGGGGCTGCTCGTGGGTCATCGCCGCCGGGTCTGCCGACATTCCTGATGGTTTTTAGTACAGAGACGGTTGCTGACCATGGTGTTACCTACTTCTTCGCCCTCTCGAGAATTTTCTTTTTCAGGTCATCTGGATTTTCTACTGCTAAACCAGACTTTTCGCCTCCTGCGTACAAGTTCTGGTTGTCGTCATCCTCAGGCTCATAATCTTCATCATCGTCATCGTCGTCATGACCATGGCCTGCGTGGCTAGGTCCTGCGCCCCCTTTAAAATCTCCCAGCGTGGCGAAAGTCTTCTTGGGAGCTGACCCTGAAGCTGAAGGTATATCTGATGAAGAGGAAGTAGTTGGTGGGGCTGACGGCTGAGCTGTTGAAGGTCCTGGGGCTTCGTCTTCTGCTTCTTGCTCTTCGGGAGGGTTGTAATATTCGGTCACAGCAGAAGAAACATCCCAGGAATTGTTGACAAGGTATTTTTCGGCCTGTGAGACTGGCTGTCAGCGAAGGGTTCTAAGAAACAAGAAGGGTATGTGGGAATCCTTACCACTTGAGGTGACACTCCTGCCAAATCTACAAATTGTGAGATGAGCTCGTCTCGGTTTGGCGGGGCGTCAGCCATAGTGTGAGGAACGTGAGTAGCCGGGATGACGTAGAGCCGAGAGTGGAAAAAGTGAGAAGCTAGGATTTAGATATTGGTGTTGTACCTGGGTAGTTGAGACTGGAGTTTCACTTCGTATGAGGTGCTTGTGCGATGCCGTAGTAATGACTGAGGGCTAGGGCAAGACTTGCGGATTATCAACTTCGGAGGTCCACAATCTCCTTGGGCCATACAACTACAATGGGGAGGCAGCAGTCACAGAACATCTGAAGGATCAAGAATATACGGCCATTCCAGCCACTGCCTCATCATGGCTGAAGATCCCCAGCGGGTCTATCCCCACCAAGGTGACATGGCTGCGTCTGGCGCAACCTTTCCTACAGACAGCGAGAACTACGAATCCTCTAGCCATGAGCTCTCTCCTTCTCCACCATCGTCATCGCGATCGCCCATGATACTATACTCGCCGCCTACGATATGGGGGCTATTACGGGGAGCTGCGATAAATCTACTTCTGCCATTCGTCAATGGATTGATGCTGGGGTTTGGGGAGCTATTAGCACATGAAGCGGCGTTCAGACTTGGATGGTCAGGGACAAAGGTTCGCTGGCACCGAAGCTATAATTTCTCAAAGTTCTCCAGACCAGGACGGCATGCCAAGTCCTTGCTGGCTGTTTCTCATGACCTGTTCCCATGCTTGCTCCAGTCAACCTCACGCTGACTTCTATTTTCTCTAGATATTCCCTAGCTCGAGATCGATGGGCCCTGGCATCGAGGTACGGGATGATCCAATGGAGCGAAGACGTCGAGAGCATGATCTAGACGACATGACGGCGCTTGAGTGAGCGACCGTGTTCAATATGGGAGGACGCCGAAACCTGACATGAAATAGACCATGGTAGCGTGTACATACTGGCGACTCGAATTACTTCTAGCAGATGAAAATAGCGGCATTCTTTGGCGTTGGGGGGTTCTGGAGGATATGGAAGCTTCTTCGCTTCAAGGTGTATGGCATTACGAGTAGAAAGCGTCCAAGGAAGGACCAAACCTTAAATTTTCTCGACAGAACTTCTACGATAGCTTCGAACAAATGGAAGTTACTACTATATGTTCATAAGACCACCATCGTAAGGAGACTACGCTACTGCGACCACTCCATCGTATTTGTATGTCTCGGCAGACCTGCCTTGCCGGATTTTTTTGGGAATCAGGCGAGACCCAGACATGCGCGCTCGCGACCTCTTGCATTATCCAATGCAAATATGATACAGGCTCGCTGCCTTCAGAGGTCGAGCAGTCGCCTGATGAATGCTCATATACAATTGATAACCCCCTCGATTTCAGGGCGAAACGTGACTCCTTCCCATATTTCCTCGTCGCTGCTCCGTTCCTAACAACATCATCTAGTTTTCTTCAGGCCTGACTAGATCACCCCGAATATCCCAAAACCCCGAGAAGAATTTTTCATCCTCACACACGCCATGGCAGTGTCGATGGCCCTCCAAGCCCATGACCGGCCCCCTACCTTCGCGGTTCCAATCAACGGCATCAAATGTCATACCCATCGCCCAAGTTCAACCCGATTTTGCCCCGTCTCAGCCACCTATATCAGGCAATCCTAGCTCAGAATTCTTCTCTACACCTCTCGATGATATCACATCTTCTGTTGGTCCTCCCGTGTACGAACACCTTGGCTTCCTGAAAGAGATGGGCCTCGACTACGGTTGGGGCCCGACAGCATTCATGGAGACTCTTCTCGAACACGTCCATATATACGCGGGTACGCCATGGTGGGCCTCCATCGCCATTTCAATGGTTGTCATACGTGCCGCACTCCTCAAATTCTACTTCGACGCCGCCGATACCAGTGCACGCAATGCACTGATTTCAAGCTACAACACACCAATAAATGATCGGTACAAAGCTGCAGCAGTCGCACAAGATGTGGGTGCGATGCGGGAGGCGAGTGCGGAGATGAAGGAATTACGCGCAGCTGCTGGAATCAAGCTCTGGAAGCTTTGGGTGCCTTTCATTCAGATACCCATAGGATTCGGGACATTTCGACTCATGCGTGGTATGGCACATCTACCTGTGCCTGGATTTGATACCGGTGGACTGCTATGGGTACATGACTTGACCCTTTCAGATCCTACTTTTGTTCTGCCCGCGGTGACGTCGATATTTTACTACATGACATTCAAGGTAAGCATTGCTACGTTTACCAATTACGAAATTTGCTAACATTATACGTTTGTTTCAGCTGGGTGGAGAGCAAGGTAACAACGCTGGGATGAGCGAAACGGTCAAGAAAGTCTTCCTCTATGTGCTACCACCGATTTCATTTATGATCCAGCTTTTCTGGCCAGCCGGTTTGCAGTTTACCTTTTTCATCTCCGCTTTGATATCGCTCACACAGTCCAGCCTTCTAAGGCAACTGTGGTTCCGGAACTTGTTTGGCATCCAGCCATTACCGCAGCACATGGGCGTCAACGCTCAAGCAAAAACCGAAGCATACACTGGGACGATAAATAGGTATCAACCGCCAACGTCGCCAGGTGCAGCTCCAGAAAAGGGTAAAGGATTCTTAGGAGGAGCTCTCTCCGATATACAGGGCGCGGTCTCCGAAGTGGTGAAAAGTGGGAAGAAGATGATGCAAAGCAAGAAAGGAGCAAACGGCAAGAGAACAGCTGCAGAGCTGAGGCATGCCAAGGAGTACGATGCAAGGAGAAAGCGAGAGCAAGCTCAGGAGAGATCCGAGAAGGCCCAAGAACGAGAAGCCAAGGCGAGGGAAAATGCCGAGAAGAAGGACCGTCAGAAACATTAGAGGAGGATTGAATCAAGCGGTACTAGGGTAATGTACATATTGTCTGCGTTTACAGGTTGTATGGTGCATAGCAAGGTCAGTAATGTACAATACTGCATCATCTCTAATATCTCCTAATTGTTCGCCGAGGTGACTTGTCCTCAAGGTTACATCGCTACGTCACAAGCTCTAGAAAAATTGTATGCAGGATCAAACATCATGCCGAAATTGAACCCACCAACGTTTATTACAGGTACATTACGTTAGCAAAAAGACGAATCGGATCTTTGACTTCCAGACTTTTCTCTGGATGATCTAGGCATTCTTGCCATTGTGGAGCTGGGGAGCAATCTGTACTGAGCTGCCCGCAAGGGTTTCCGCCTGACCGTCTCAAATTCAGCAACTATCTGGAACGAGAATTCTCAAGCGATGAGATTCTTTTAAGACGTGAAGCCAATAGCACATAGCTCCAAAGCACATTTCACAATTATTTTGTAGGCCGAGACGCTAACACTTACCATCGACTGCCAGTCCCATCACCCAATACTGGATGCTTATGACACCAGACCAGCCCCGCACAACTTCAGACTTGACCCTATCAATTATCAATCAAGTCTGTACAAATGGTAGCTTTAGAGTCGGTAGCGTACTGATCCGCGAACCAAGTATCCATTTTGCTACTATTCCAAGTCTGTGCGTTCCGATTCCTACGGTAAATTTGCGGTCAGCATTGCTTTTCCAGGACGACGAATAAGTCTTAACACATAGCTTAGAACCAATTGCGAGAGATGGCTCAAGGCTCAACAAATCTTGTGGATGGGGAGATCATTGACTGGCAGAAGTAGACGTACCCAGGAGCATTACAGATTGCGGTGACTGCGTCTGCGGCAGCCGATGCTGTCGCTGAGCCCGTCGCTGCACCGACCGCTGCATTGTTCACCACTGCTTTGACATTTCCGTTCGACGCGGCGGTAGCTGTCGCCGTGGAAGCGGAAGTGGCTGCTCTGGTAGTAGCAGGAGCTGATGAAGCACTTGAAGCAGGGGTAGCGGCTTGTCGAACCTTCAGCTGGCGATGGTCTACAATGCCATTTTCTGGAAGCGCTATGGAGTGCACGCTGGTGGCCAGTACCAACGTGAGAGCGGTGAAGACGCTCATTACTTGAGAACGCATAACGGTAGTACGGCGAATCGAAAGAGAAGATGTTGGACAGAGCAAAAGCGCGAGAGAAGCTTTCAGGAAACGCCACGATTCAGCCTGACTATTTGAACTCCTTCGCCAAGTCCCTAAGTCCAAAGTCGTTCACGGGTTGGTGACGGCGAGACATGGTAGACTGGGTTTGGTAACTTTTTCTCGAACGATCTCCTAACATCATACCACTGTTGGACAATAATGGGAGCTTTTGAAGCAACTACTCCAGTAAATCAAGACCAACATAAGCTTACTCGTTTTGACAAGCGTCCTCAAACAGTCCTAACAATTTCTTCGTGTCAGCGGCGCAGATCTTGACATCTCCCTCTTCGAAAATCTTCTCGGCAGGCTAATGACTCCAAGCCAATTTGGGTATGGTATTTTCTAGAACAGAGAAGAAGTCGACGTTTTACTAGCGAAAGCCAAATCGAGCTATGGCTTCAGGGGTCCCGGGCTCGGGCCCAGCTATGTATCATTTTTGAAGGATTATGACCTGGTGGGGAAAGCTGGGGGCTTTCCCCACGTGGTCCCCCAATGTACTCGTACAAATTTCGCCGCGTCTCGTCGTTTTGCAAACACTTGATCAAGAGCTGAAAGTCATACGGAGGCTCAAAAGGGCTGATGGGCTACCCAATGGACTGAATTGGACGAGATCTAGGGACCCCAGACCCCAGAATCTCAAAGCACCACGCCGCAACCGAAAATCTTACTGGAATCATCTGTATTACTCTCATGGGGACGACCTCTACCGAGATTCGGGTTACGATGCTGCTGGGCTCCGATTCTGCACCTGTAACAACGGATGGTGCCAAGTTCAGGAAGTGAGTGGCACGAGTGGGTACCTTACAGTAGATTGCAAAACCACCGAGGCTGGCGCTAGTGGATTTTTATTTTTATTTTATTTTTGCGCTGCGGGCTTGGCGGGGTCAAAATCATGAAATAGCTATATAGCGATAGCCAGCGCTGCGATATATATAAAAAATAGATATCTTAGTAATCCTAGGCTGGCCCTGTTAGGGCAAGCTTACTATAGCTTAAACGCAGCGTTGGTAGTTAATATAAATATCGTAATAGTATTAACTATATATATCTTATATGTAGGAGTAGGAATAGGCTATATCAGAAGCAAGAATGAGCTATATATGGGAGCAAGAATGGGCCATACATGGGAGCAAGAATGGGCCATACATAGAAGCATGAATGGGCCATACATGGGAGCAAGAATGGGCCATACATGGAAGCATGAATGGGCCATACATGGGAGCAAGAATAGGCCATATATGGAAGTAAGAATGAGCTACATATGGGAGCAAGAATGGGCCATATATGGGAGCAAGCAAGAATGAGCCATACATGGAAGCAAGAATGGGCCATATATGGAAGTAGTAATAAGTAACACAGTATGTAGGCTATGTATGGGGCCAGCAATTGGCCATATATAGCCTATTCCTATTGAAATAAATGGCTCATTCTTGCTCTCATGCATGGCCCATCCATGCTTCTATATATAGCTCATTCTTGTTTCTATGTATGGCTCATTCTTGCTTCCATGTATGGCTCATTCTTGCTCCCATGTATGGCCTATTCTTACTTCCATGCGTTGGATTGCAACTACCATTCCCGCTCAGCCTGGCTTACTAAGCAGGTCTTAGCTTAGGGCTAGGGCAAACCCCTTAACATAGCTGGTAATTACCATAGATACTACTCCCTAATAAACTATATTAATACATAAAAGAATCATACTTATAGACGTTATTAACGGGTTATAAGCCCGGTATATAACGTATTTATTATATAATATATTTAGCGTATTCCTAAAGCGAGCTAGAGAGCCGTTAGGGAAATAATAGTATTTTATACTTTTTATACCGTTACTTTAAAAGTAAAATCCCTAAAATCTTTAATATTCTCTATATTAACTACTCTTTATTTATATTATTTTTAAGTATAATAAAAAGTAATAATAATATAAAGATCTCTAAATTAAGGAGTAAGAATAATTAAGAGTTATAAAAAATTAATATTATTATTATTCTAGGAGCTAAGAAAGTCTAGGGGTATATTATTAATAAAAATAAATATTAATATTCTATCGCTTTAAATCCGTTAACTAGAATAATTATCTATCGAGATATCGAAGGAAGATTATATAAAGTTATATTTATTATACCGGAAGAAAAAAAAGAGTATAAAATAACTAAAAAAAAATATTAAAAGAAACTAGGCGAATAAAAAAATAATTATAAAACGATATATAATTATATTCTATTTAACCTAGAACCGAACCTAAAGATTTATATTATTAGTATTACGAATAATACTAAGGCGATAAATATCCTATACTAGTTATTCGAGTATTCTAATATATAAATTATCGATTTATATATATACTAAATTACTCGTAGAAACTAGGATAATTTTAAATTCTTACTAGATTATAGAAACTATATAAAGATATATTAAAAGAGGCTCGTTAATATAAGAATCTTATTATTTAATTAAATACTAACGTTATATTTTAAGATAGGAATTAATTTTAAATTATATATATATATTATTAATATATAGAGTCTAGTTAAAAGAAATAAAACGATATTTATTTTAAATAATATATTTAATAAACTTTTAGAATATAATAATCGTCGATAGAACTTAAAGGCTTTAATATTAAAAAAGTAGAATAAATATAAAAATAATAAGAGTAGAAATCGTAATACTTCTAATTATAAATTAGGATCTAGGAATAACTCTATAAATCCTAGTTATAAAAAGGGTAAAAATAATAGAGATTATTAAAAAAATAAATTTAATAATAAGTCGTATAAAGAAAAAAAGAATTACGAGGATTATAGAGGGTATTACTTTATGGAAAATTACTACTACTTTTATAAAGATAAAAGACCCGAAGATTAAAAAGTATATAAAAATAAATAATATTTCCTAGTTAAAAACTATATTAATGGTTTAAATAAAAGGTCTATTAGGGTTAAGAAAATTAAGAAAGTATTTATTTCTAATTATATAAATAAAGTTAAAATATTAAATAATAATAAGAATAATACTTTCTAGATAAACTCGGCTATAGATATTTATATTATATATAACTTCTTTTTATTCGATAAGGCTATATATAAAGAGAAGTAATATAAATTTATAATAGTTAAAAATAGATCCTAATATAGGATTTATAATATTAATATTATTATTTTTAATTTATTTATTAATAGTAAATATAAGGAGTTAGATCTCGTTAATATATATTATATTCCCGATATAGAATATAATCTTCTATCGTTAAGAACGTTAGAGCGGAATAATTATAAATTTTAAATAGTTAATAAGAGAATAAATATCTTAAATAAATAAAGGGAGTTTTATTTATCTAGAACCCGTATCGGGACTAAATACTCGCTTAATTTAAGAAAATCTCTATCTATATTTAAAATTAGAGTAGATTCTTTTTTTTTATTTTCTATAATTATTAACTCTTTAGTTAAATCCGGATTATAGATTTAATAATATAAGAGGCTTTATTATTTAAATATAAATAATATTAAAAGACTAGTATATATATTAGAAAGAATAAATATTTAGAAAACTATATTATTTTAAACCCTAGAACTACCTATTAAAAAGTATAAACTATATATTATAAAGTATTAATATTATATTATCGTTCGCGTATTTAGGCGATCCGACTAGATAAAGAGAATTATTAATTAAGACGAGTTAATATATACCGATATCGCCGGCGGTAGTCAAATTATATATATACTAAAAGGAAAGTATTATATATTTATTCTATTTAATAATATTATTAACGAACTAATTATTTACTTATTTATAAAGAAGTTAAATATAATTAATATAATAGGCCTTTATTTCGAGTATATTAAAAATACTAGGAGGCCTATTTAATATTTTAAAGATAATAATACTAATAAAAATATAAATAGAAAAATATAAATATTATTCGTTAAATATAGAGTTAATTAATATTATAGTACGTTAAGTTTTATATTTAATTAGAACTAGCGCGCCCTTAATACTAGTTATATAATAGTTTATAACTCTATAAACTTAAAGAAATAAACTTATTATTAATAAATTAAACTATATTTATAAACTATTAATAATTTAACTTATTTATAGTCTATTTTATAATAATATAGTAGTAATAGTAGAATAATTTTATTATCTAGTCGCTTTCGTTTATTTAGTCCTAGAAATAGGGCCTCTATTTATCTTTACGCTACGGAATAGGGAAGGGAAGGGAAGGGAATAACTCTCGCTCCCTTCCCTTCTAGTAGGGAAGGGAGTGGAAGGGAAGGGGCAGGGACTACTAAAGAAGAGAAGAGATTACTTATTATTCTCTTCCTCCCTTCCCGGGTAGGGCTGATAATATAAATAAACCTAAATATCTACCTAATATACTTATTAATTATATTAATCTTTATTTATATCGCGATTAATAGTAGACGCTAATATACTTTAAGTCTCTGAAATACGTCTTAAATTAATAGAAAAAAGGTTTATTTTAATACTACCGTAGTAAAACGAGCGCTTTATAAAGAAGGATATATACTTATAAATTTAGTTAATACTAGTTAATATACGTCAAATTTTTCGAATAAAAGTATACTACTTAATTAAAGTAGATTATAGAATTTAATATAGAATTTATTATATACTAGCTGCGCAGTATTTATATATAAAGATCGTTAAGATTATTTATATTTAATAACGTTATTACCCGTTAGATTTATTACTAGCGCCGCGCTAGTAACGGCTCTCTAAAACGCCTCCGCTTTTCCTTTATTTCTAGACTCAACGAACTACTTATTTTATAAATAACTTTATTAAATCGTTTAACTCCTTTACTATTTAACTATTTAATTATCGGTTTTTATATTATCGTACTTAATTCGGTAGTAAACTTTATTTACTTATTATTAGATTATATAACTCCTATTACTAATAACTCTTAAATAAGATTTTAGATCGAAGTCCTAATTTAAATAATATAAAGATTAGTATAAATAACTAAACTAGTATCTACGGCCTTTCTTTATAATAAAGCTCTTTATAATAACGACTAGTATATTATAAAGAAGAATAATCTAAAGCCTAAATAAATAATAAACTATAATTAAAGAAAAAGAAACGCGAGACTAATTAATATCTAGATATAACTTCGGCTTAATATTAAATTATAAATCGTCGGAAACGTTAATTTTATATACTTAATATAAATAACTAATACTAATAATTAATAAAATAAATCCTCTCGGAAATTCTATATTACGAAGAGGTTAGAGAGGGCGTATACTAGGCCTATAACCGAAGAGAAAAACCGAAGAATAACTTTCTAGGAACCCTAATATAATAAAATTAAAAAAACGCCTTTTATTATTATTAAAGGTAGACGCCGTTATTAAACGCGTAAAAATTATAAATACGAAAATAGTTTAGCGAGCCTAAAAGAAAGTAAAAGATTAATAAAGATAGAATATTCTTTTAAAATAAAAATAATAGAGACTACTAAAGTAAACTAAGATCTAAACGATTAATAAAAAATTTATACTAATCTTTATACTAATATATCCTACTTGAAGCGGATATCGTTAATATATAATAGGATTATTATAGGTAAATATAAATAAGTTATTACCTAGGTAAACGGGGTTTCGTTAATTAAAGAAATAATAATTAATGATAATAAAGATATAAATTAGGTCGATAAATAATCGTTAAAGGATATTAATAACTCTCTAGATATTAATAATTATATTCTTAAAATACGTTAATAATTAGATTAAGACGAAACTTATAATATTTAAAGTGAAAGTAAAAAATAAATCGAGGCTCGTAATATTTAAACCTTATTTAATTTATAAGTAAAATCCGGGGACCGATCGGTTTATAATATTATTAGAGGATATTAGATTATAATATTTAAATTACTCCGCGCTAAAATCGATTACTACGATAAATACCGTCTTCGCGTATATATATATAAAGGGTTTTCGTATTATAAAAGATATAATCTTAAGGTATATTATTTATACTAATCTTTATCCGGCTATATATTAATTATGAATTAATATAAATGAAAAATTTATTAAAGAGGGACCTATAAGTTTATTATATTTTTATTTTTACCGAATGTACCGTCTAAAAGAATATAGCCGCTTAGTTTAATACGAATTTAGAAAGGTATAAACGGTATAACCTTAATAAATAAAATCGGCGTTATAAAATAAATATAAATCTCGTATTTACTTAAGTTAATAATAGGTAGATTATAATATTAAAACTATATTATCCTTACCCCGATAATTATAAATACGAAAAGTATAACTAGAGATTAAATAAAAATACGAAAAAGGCGCGGAAAGCGTTTAGGATAATATTAGGGCCGGAGTATACCTAGGTTATAAAAAAAGCGAAGGATATTATTCGTTCTAGAGATTAGGAGAAGATTTTGAAGGGGATAATATAAATTATCGAATTAGGAGTATTTTTAAGGCCCCCTTTAAATTAAGAGGAGGCCGTATTATCGAATAAAGTTCTAGATATAAACGTAAGGGGTATATCTAGTTATATATTTAAATATTTAATATAGGTAGCTTATAAAGCTTCTAGTCGTAATTATACTAATCTTTATACTAGCCTTATTCGATTTATATTATATATCTTTATTTTTTATATCTTCTTTAATTCTTTTTATACTTCGAAGCTCTACTCGTCTTTTTATAACCCCTTAAAGATTTTAAAATAAAACTAGGTTCTTTACGTAATTTTAATAGAATTTATTCATTTTCCTATTTATCCTTTAACCCTTTAAACCTATTAATTACCTCCGGTTTAAAGAATAATCTTATATTCGATTTCTTTCTCTCTATTAGATAGCTAGACGTAGAGTCTCGAGTAAAATATATACGTTTCGAATAACTCCCGTTTATTCGGTACCCGGAAATTTTAATTTTTAAGTTACTTTCCCGAGCCTTTTTACTATTAATACGGTTTTTACGCGTATTTATATTATTTTATAAACTCTTACCTAGGGGCTAGATTCTTTAACTCTTTTTTAATTACGAATTAAATTAATAATTAAGGTTAAAGGTTCTTTATTTCCCTCGTCCTTATTATTAAATCTTAAGACGGTAACTTCGTCTACGAGATTATTATACCCGCCTTCGTCTTCGTTATTTATAAAGTTATCGTTACTCTTTATTATAACCTCGTCCCGCCTTTATACCTCTATTTCGTACTCTTTAAAGGTTATTATTTCTTCGTAGTCTAAGTCCTATTAGGATACTACTATTTCGTTTTCTTTAAATTAAAAGCGATTAAGGACTATAAAAGCTAAGAACGTCTCGGGACTATAAAATTTTTAAGTTATATATAATTAGGTAGCGATATTAAATACTCGCTCGTATCTAACGCCCGTATAAGGTACGGCTAGGATATTACGGGCCGTATAAAAGAGATAATTAAATACTAATAAGAGGTCCTTCTATCTATTAAATATAGATTTACCGTCGTCGTTATTAAACGCTATATATAATTAATAGGTATATCTATCGATATAAAGATTAATATAAATAAAAGATTTACTCGCTTCCCGGTACTTTTAAAATTCTTTACTCCGACTTTTCGGGTTCGATAACGCTTTATTTTTACTCTTAATTAAATATTTAAGACTATCTACCTCGATATCTCTTTTAGCGTAAATTTTCTTTTATTAAATAATCTACGGGCGCCGGTCGAATTACTCCTTAAATTATTTTTAATAAAAATCCTTTTACTCCTATTTAATCTCTTTATTTTATCCCTAATTTTTAAATATAGTCGTCTTTCGAATTAATTCTAAAAAAGTTATTATACCGTATAGCCCGCCTAAGGTTAATTGGGTCTAAGAATAATATTAATCAAATTTATTCTACGCCTTTTTTAGACTCTTTAATATAGACTTTTTCTAAGGCGTAGTCTTCTTTATAAACTTTTCTTCTTTACTTTTAAAATAATTAAATAACGCGTTATAAACCGAAAAAGTTATATAAATAATCGGCGTACATAATATACCTATCGTTTATATATATTAATAGAACGGTTTATAAAATTCGATAAGATATTTTACCTAAATCTATTCATTCTTATCTAACTATAATTATTCCGCCTATTTACGGAAAAATTCCTCTAACGCCGGCCTTAGTTTTAAGGCGCGGATTAATATATAATAAATTAAATCCTATCTAGTCGCTACGTCCTAGAAAAGTTTTAACATCGTAAATTTATTTCGACGTTTTTATTATATATCTCTTATACCTAATTCGGCCCGGTTAATTAATACTTTTTATTATTTAACCGCTTTTAGATATCCTAAAAGCGCTCGCGCCGTTAACCGTTTTTATTAAAGTAGGTAGAGGCTTTACGAATCTATATCCCCTAATATTAATAAAGAAATAGATATCGGTATAATAATTAATATATTATTTAAAATATAGAAGTACCTTTATTAAAGTAAACGGGATTTTAGATTCTTTCTTTATTGTAGAAAGTTTTTATTTATTTATTTTATCGTCCTAATCCTTCTAAAAGTCTTTATTTATTAATAAGATTTTAATTATTCTAAGAAGTTCCTTTAAACCTAGTTAAATAATATATAAAAGATATAAAACGCGGTAAATTCCGGTATTCGTAATAGTATTTTAATTATTATAAAAATCGCGGATCTTATCTTCTAGTTCCTTCTTTATAGTTAAAAACTAGGCCTTTTCCTCCGGTAATATAATTTCGAGGGCTTAGTATATACTATTATTATTAAAAATATTATCCGTAGTAATTAATATTATCCGATCCTTTAATTTATAACGATAAATAATAACGCTTAAATACGAGGCTAGGTTAATATTATTATACTTTCTCTTTATATATTTAAAAACTAGGAGTACCTTATAGTACTATTATTACTAGTCGATAAAGTATATATTTATAACTATATAACTCTATCGGTTCTTAGAAGACTATAAGTCTAGCGTTATAATAACTTTCGTACCGTCGTTAAGTAAATTCCGAAGGAGTTAATTTTAAATATCGTTATACTTCTTTATGATATAATTTTTAATTATAGATATAGAAGGGAGAGTAATTAACGAATTCGCGTATTTAAATACTCGTTATATATCGATATTATTAATAGATCGTAAGGAGAGCCTAAGCCCGATAATTATTTATATAAATAATTTAGGGAAATCCTTAAATATTATTTCTCGGCCGTTAAACCGTAATACGTTAACCTTTCTTTTACTTCTCTGTAGTTAGGATTATAAATATTTATATTAATCTTTATACCTATATACTAAATGGGTTAAAATATATTTAGTCTCTAAAGAATAATATAATCTAGATCGGTTCTATACCTAAATATAAAGCTTTCCTCTTATATTAATTTAATATAAGATACGTTTTCATACTATTCTAGGCGTTAATCCTCGTAATTATTCGGTTATATTTTTTATAGATATTTCTCAGCTCTCCTATACCTATTATAATACCGTTATAAAAGAACTCCTATTCCGGAGCCGGTTTAGGCGACGTTCAAAAGAAATTAGGTATATAACCCTTATATTTCTAGTTCTCTTATTTAATTTTTTAAATACGATATTACTTTTATTTATAAAACTATTCGAGAAAGACGGTAGTTATTTCTACTATATATATATAATAGTATTTATCGGAATCTTTAGTCGTTAAGCTCTTTATAAAAGAAATATTTTAAATAACTAAACTAAGAATAGAAGAATATTAACTATTAGATTCAGAATTATTAATAACGAAGCTACTACTTTAAGATATTCTAAATACGTATTTTAAAAACTAGTAAAGAAGGTAGGAAAGTAAAAGAAATTATTAACTTTTTTATAATTATATAGTCTATAGAGATACGCTATATACGGTAGTTATAACTTAACTATATTAATACCGGATAGGAAGATTATAAAGATAAATCTATATTTATTTTATATATTTTAGGTTAGTATCCCGCTAAAAAGTAATTTTAAATATATAATAAATTAATATTCTAACCCTCCTTCAGAAATTCCTTTTAAGATTCAATTATATTCTTATTAATTTAGGTTAGTAGTTATACCTCTAGTCGTTAATAAAAGCGTAGCCGATATTAGCCTTAAATTACTCGATGGCCTTAATAATAACGCGAGAGTAAATTAAAGCCCTCGATTACTAAAAATACGACGGAATCTAAAGGTAACGAGGAAAGTACCTAATATATAAAAAGTATATATTAGAAAACCTCGGGTAAAGAAAGTCGCGGTACGGGGTAAAAAACTAAAGAGTAGTAATTAATAGGACCTTTATAATTAAAATACTATTTAATTTAACTCTCTAGTTATTACTCTATAAGAAATTAAATTTCTTTAAAAAATTACCGATTTTTTAATCCCGAAGCTACCCTTTACGCGCCTTATATACGAAATTATATATACTTTTTATAAACGTTATTTTCGTATATAATTTATAGGTCTAAACGCGTTATAGGAGGCCTTAGAGGCGATATTAATTAAAGAATTTACGAGTAAATAACCTAGTATTATCTTTATAAATATATAATATTAATCTTAATCGTAGTAATTAATCTTTACGCGATTTATAGTAAGCGGATTATTATAACCCCGAAGGATATATAGTTTATACGGCGATTAAAGGCTATATATACTAGGTAAGAATATATTATAATTAATATCCGAAGATTAACGCTTTATTATATTTATCCTAATCTTTATACCGATTAAACTAGTATCGTTACTTTTACTACGAAATTTAGACTTAATTATAAACTTTTAGACTTTCGATTCTATTTTAGAATAATCTATTAATCGTTTATAACTACTACGATTAATACTATAGTTTATTAATACGAGATAGGATAAAAGATTATCTTAGTATAAAAGTCGTTACCGAAGGAGTATAACTTTTCATTATAAGACTAAAGTGAATAATAGCTAGGGATCCCGCTTTTAGCGCTATAGATCCGATTATTCTATTTATTTATAATCTCGCTTTCCTCTATACCGAAGCTATATCAACTACGTTATTAGAAAAGTATTTATCTTAATTTAAAATACCGTATAATATATTTATATATATAAGGCCGGTATATTCAGTTATTAATAAACTAATTAGTCGTAATCTTCTCTACGTTCATCCGTGCTTTAATCTTTATAAATAAGGTAAAATTAAATAAAAATAAGTTATAAACTAACAAGATATTAAATTATTATAATCGTATAATCGTTAGTATTTAAAATACTAAATAAGTATATTAAGATAAAGATTAGGATAATTAATATTAATTTAATTTATAGAAAATAGCTCCTCAGCCCCTAAATTATAAAGTAATTAATCTACTATATAAAGAGGTAAGATTACTGGGATATAAATTAAGATAAATAATATTAATAAAGTCTATAATAGTCGCTTAAATACTAGGGCTTTAGAATAAAAGATATATAGAATAACCCTAGCCTTCCGGTAAATCTTATAGTATAAATATTAAAATAAATAGTTCTAATAAAATATACGAACCGTAGTTATTCGGTCCTATACAAAAATAAATCGACTTCGACGATATCGTTAATACGAATTAACTAAATATATTAGATTAATTCTCTCAGCCTATTTACCTTAAATTAAAGGATATAATTTAACCGATACTTATTTAACTATATAAACTACTTATATTTAGGAATAAAATAAAAGATAATAAATATAACTCGGGTAAAGACGTTAAGATTAAAGATAACGATAGTACTAGCGACGATAACGAGGCGACCGTCGATAGTAATAACGATATAATAAGGTTAGAAAGCTGTATAAACTATATAAATAATAATAATATATACGAATAAACTGAGGATAATCCTAAATATTAACGACTATACTAAAAATACTAATATAATAGTCACGAATACGTTATCGAAAGGTAGGATTATAAAATAAGGGATATATATCTTTATTATCCTTATCCGGTTAATTCCTCGAATAATACCTAGATTTAATTAGTAATACTCGAAGATTATTAAGAGAATAACGATTAGGATAAAGATTAGGATGATTCGGCCCTAAATAATTAAAATAAACCTAAATTCGATAGTATTAAATCTTATATAAATTATATAAAAGAATATATCTTATACTCTTACTTAAAAGAAATTAATCTTATCTTCCGAGGGTATAAGAATTATCGGTAGAATAATTTAAATTACCTTATACTCGATTACTCCTATAATAATTAAAATATAAAAGATATAATAATAAAGGAGGATATTTAAGACCCTTCCGATTAAGATAAAGATCGGGATAAAACTTATAGTAGTAAATAACTAAAGTAGATCCCTTATATTAATAAAAATAATCTACCGAGATTTAATACGGGCGAAATACCTCTCGATCGTTTAGAGGGTATTACTAAGGAAATATATACTACTCGCTAGGTAATCTTTAGGAACTTAAAGATAAATTAAAAAATAATAAAAAAGAAAGAGAAGGCGAGTAAGGTATAAAAGATTAAAACTATAATTAAAAATAAAGGTTCGCTATCTTACTATATATCCTAACTTTATCGTAATCTTTATATTAATTCGTTATTATAAAGGCTTCTTCGAGATACGGACGTCCTCTAGGAAAGACTAAAATAAAATAAAATAATAAATAATTTACCTTAATCTTAACTTTATCGTAATAATTATATTAATATTATATAATTTATTAAGGTCTTAAAGTATAAAACCTTATATATAAAAGCGCTAGGAGTATCTAAACTTATAAGTTTTTTCTTTATACTAGATATACTATAACTCTTATACTAATTTCTAGATATTAATACTAGCTACGCCTTTATCTTAGGGCTCTTTACTTATTAATTAAACCTCTACGGGAATATAGGCGGTTAAAGCTTTACTTAAATCTTTATTTAAAGACCGCGTTTAAGCCCTAAGAAAAAGGAGGGGAAGAATAAATTAGATTTCTATATCTACCTAACGACGTATAAAGCCCGGTAGTAAATTTTATATTATCTTTAACTACCTTTATCCTAATTAAGGTATTAATCCTTATTAACGAAAATACTCCGGGAAATTAAAAAATATTAGAAGACTTTCGATTTATTAATTCTAAAAGTATCTTTTTCGTATTTAGTCCGCGAAATCTATCACTAAAATCTTTTTAAGGATATACGATTTTAGAGTAATATATTTAATACTTTATAAAAGGCTATAAAAGGCTATCTAATATATATATTCTTTAATAAATTTATTCCTTATATTATCCCTAAATAAACTAAAATCTAATTTATTTAATAACTAATTTATATATTATATACGGTAAGTGTATCACTCTTTAGCCGAAGGATATTAAATTATTAAAAACTTTAACAAAAATATTAAACGGGTAAATAAATATTAATAGTTAACGCGAGAAGGGGTTTCGCTAGGAGATAGGATCTTTATTAGGGATTAATATAAAAATTATTATAAAGCGTTAAGGTAGTAGATTCCGACAGGGATTAATTAATAAATAAATATTTACGATTTTATCGTGAAATAATCTAATTAATCGTTTAATAATAGCACGAATAATTAGTTTATATATTAATATATTACGATACGAGAGCTCGTAGAAAGATAAAGATCTTTAGCGAAAGTATATAACTTCGAAGAATAAACTAAAGTGAATAATAATTAAGAATCCCGCTTTTAGTATTATAGATCCGATTATTTTTACTATTTCTTACTTTACTTTTACCTATACCTAAACTATATTAATTATAGTATTAAAAAAACGTTAATCTTAATTCGAAATTACGTTTAATATCTTATATATATAAAGATCGGTATAATTAGTTACTAATAGCCTAGTTAGTCGCTATTATCTTTATATTTATCCTTATATTTATCTCTTTAGGTAAGTTCGATTTAAACTAAATTTTACTACTACCTAATAACGTATCTAATTATCGGAGTTATAGTATTATAAATTTAATTATTATTTAGTATAACTATTAGGATAAAGATTAGGATAAATAATACTAATTCGATAGATAGAAAATACCTCCTATACTTCCTCTCGAAATTAAATAAATAAAGTCGTTACTTTTAATACTATTACTAATAGTATTAATTATACGTATTTAATATAGTAAATACCTCCTCTTCAGGGCGATGAATCTATAGTATTAGATATATTTAAAGTAAACGTAAAATCACCGGGATAAAGATTAAGATAAATTATATTAATCTAATTTATTAAATATAGTCGCCTATATTATAAGCCTTTTATTCGGGACTAGGCCTTATAGTAAATCCTTAACTATAAATAAAGTTATTAGTACAAATCTTAAAGTAAACTATATTTACGAAATATATAAAATATAGTAGACCGTACCTTAATTACTAGGAGTCGGAGGGATAGGATATAATATCTTTAATTTCGTTTATAAAAATCGCCTTTAAATATCTTTTAAAGATTAATAAGATTAAGAACCCCTTAATTCGCTATTTATACTATATATTTCATTAATATCCCACGAAATAACGTAAGATAATAATCGGTATAATCGTAAAAACTAGCCTAATAATAATAGTAGTTTAGAATTAAATTAATCTTATATAGAATACGAGCGTCGGGTTATTTATTATTTATATCTATACGGTAGCTCTAATCTAATTAACGCGTATTAATACTATAAATAGAATAAACTCTTTTATATTCTCGAAGATAAGGATAAAGAGGAGGGTCGTACGAAGAGTAAAAAAACGTTAATACCGCTAAGGAATCTAAATAAGAAAGGAAAATCGGTACTATAGAAAGAACTAGACGAATCGAATTAAATTAGTCTTATAATACTAGAAGTAGATTAGGATAAAGATAGGGATAATTTTAATAATTAAACTAATTTAGGTTTAGGGTCGTATACGTTATATTTAAACCGGAATTTAATATATAACTATAAATATTTTAACGCAGTATATAAAAATTATATAGATTAAGGATTCGAATATCTTTTCTAGGACTCGGAAATCGACTCGGATATAAACGAGGATCCGTTACCGCCGAATATAGTATTAAATATTAATATAATACCTCTTAATACTCGTCGATAACTTAAGAGTAATATTAAGTTAGAACTTAACGCCCCGATTACTCGCTAGATAAAAGGTTAATAAGTAGTAAAAGATAAAAAACCTATAAGAGAAAAGAACGTTAAGAATATAACTAAAGGTAAATATTTATTATTTTATTATACATCCTAGCTTTATCCTAATCTTTATATTAATTTATAAATCTAGATATAATCGCTAATAAACGCGACCGGCCCTAGAGGAATCTAAAGACCCCGCGAGGTAATAAATATATTACCTCCCTTCCGGCTTTATCGTAATCTTTATACTAACCTTTAATTATTTATAAAGTCTTTAAAGTATAGAAATCTAAACTTAAAGGTAAATTTAAAAGTAAACCTAAAGATAAACCTAAAGGTAAATCTAAATATATAAATATAATTAGAAATAATACGTATTTTCCCCTCTATAATTTTATATAAGTAATATATTAATATATATAAATAGGGAAAGGAAAAGGCCTCTAGTTAATTTAAATAATACTATAAAATAACGGGGAGGGCTCGAGTATTAATTCTTTATTAACTTAGTCTTTATTTAATAATAAGATTACTACGAGATTAATACTTAATAAATTTTTATATAAAGCCGCTTCTCGTATCCTTAAGGCTAAGCGGAATAAAAGGGGAAGAATAAATTAAATTCTTATATCTACCCGACGATGTATAAAGCCGGGTAGTAAATTTTATATTATTATTAATTACCTTTATCCTAATTAAGGTACTAATCCTTATTAACGAAAGTACTCCGGGAAATTAAAAGATATTAGAAGACTTTCGATTTATTAATTCTAAAAGTACCCTTTTCGTATTTAGTCCGCGAGATCTATTACTAAGACCTTCTTAAGGATATACGATTTTAGAGTAGTACGATTAACACTTTATAAAAAGTTATAAAAGACTATTTAATATATATATTCTCTAATAAATTTATTTCCTATATTATCCCTCGATGGACTATAATTTAAATTATTTAGTAGTTAATTTATATACTATATACGGTAAACGTATTACTCTATAAGCGAAGGATATTAAACTTTTAAAGACTTTAACGAAAATATTAGGCGGGTAAATAAATATTAATAGTTAAAGCGAGAATAAAATTCGTTAGGGGATAAGATCTAAAAGAGGGCTTAATATAAAGATTAATATAATTTTATATACGGAGGATACCTATTAGAAATTAGTATATAGATAACTACGATTCGTCGTTCTAGGATATTATAATATATATTAATTACTTAGATCGAGGGTAGTATAGTAGTTAGTTTATTTAATCGCGTTATTAAATCTTAATATATCTTATTTATATTATCGTTACTATAATAGCCCTAAAGATACGCGTAGATATAGCCTATTAATAGGAATAATAATTAATATAATTAATAACACGCTATTAGCGACCCTAAAGATATCGATTATTTATATTAATTATTATCCTAATTAATAAGATATATATACGCGTATATATAAATTATATAGGGCCAGCCTTATTAGGAAGGGAGGAAAGGAATAATAGGGAATCCCTTCCCTTCCCTAAATTAAGGAAGGGAATAATTTTATATTTATCTCTTCCCTTCCCTTCCTCTTCCTCTAGGGAAAGGAAGAGAAGGGAAAGTAATCTCTACCCTATTCCGTAGCGTATTTATCTTAATACTAAAATTATTTATTTATAATATTTTATACTATATAAACCGTAGAACCCCTAGACCCTTTTAATAAATAGTTTACTATAATTACTTACTAAAATATATTATTTATTCCTGGTTTCACCGTTAAATAAATATATAACTTTAATAGTCTTATGACCCTATTTACTAGTATATTTAATAAGGTATTAAACGAACGCCTAGGTAAACTCGATAAAAAGCTAGATAAACGCCTAGGACCCTAATAATATACTCGCGTTAAGTCTCTCGAATTAAAGTTATTTACTCAACTAGTAGTTCCTACCCTATACGAGTAACCGCTTAAGGTAGAAGTAGTCGATTATTCCGTAACGACCCTAGACGTCTAGAAAGAGTAAGAGTCTATATTTATATTTATACCTCTATTTATACCTACACCTCTACCTCTACCTTAAGTAGAATACGCCATGGTCGCTCGTCGCAAGGACCAAGCTCGTACGCGGTATAGTGGTGTCAAGGACGTTAGTATATTTTGTTAATAGTAGTAGTAGTAACTACCTTAGTAACTACCTCTATAAAAGTAAAAATAGGGTATTATATCGGCTAAATACTACTACCCCGAATAGGGTAAATCCGATTCTTCCAAGCTAGGCCAGATACGGCTAGCGCCGCGCTAAAATAGTTTCAATTATAAAGACGTCGTTATTCGACTTAGAGCTAGTCAACCCGATTTATATTAAATTAATATTAAAACCCTATTCTATACTACCTCATGACTCAATATTATAATCTTTTTTCGGTATATATATATACTCCCCTAATTAGTCAGCCTTATAATACGCACCGATATAAATACGTTATTATATAGTATTATTATCGCCGTTAACGAGGATATTAAGCTTTTTCGTTTTCTATAAATATATTATTATAATATACTAAACCTTATATTTAATTAGGACTAGCGCGCTCTTAATACTAACTATATAATAGTTTATAACTCTATAGACTTAAAGAAATAAACTTATTATTAATAACTTAATTTATTTATAGTTTATTTTATAATAACTAGATTCCTATTATTATATATAACCCTAATTAAAATAAAGTACTAAAACGATATATCCGTATATTATTTAAATATATAAAAAATATTTTATTTAACTCTAAATTTCCGAAAACTTTATAAAATAAAGTTATTAAAATAGTTATATACTATCGTAACTATAATTTAATTAAGAGTCTTAATATTATAATTCCATATAAGGTATTAATAAATAATAAACTCTTTATAAAATACCTTTATATATTCGGATATATTATATATTATTATAATAAAGATTTTAATAAAAAGAAACTTGATAATAAAAGTATTAAATATTATTTTATAAAATATAACGGTATTAATAAATTCCGTTTATAAAATAGTAAAAAGATAATTATTTTAACTTATATAATATTCGATAAAATCGTCGATCCTAGATAATTAGGCGAGAATAAAAAAGAGTAGTATATTTTCTTAAATAAATTATTAGAAAATAAAGATAAAATATCGAATAATAATTATAAAATTAAAAAATCCTTTATCGATAAGAGTAAAATAATTCTACGTCCTATATATAAGAAGTTATAGAACTACGCCGTTATAAATAATCTCTAGAAGAAGGTTAGGCCCGTTAAAAATAAAGTATATAATAAAAGTATCGATAATAAAACGTAGAATATTAGGCGAGGTTTCGCTATATACGTTATTAAAATAAATATTAATTTAATCTTTAATATTTTTATAATTATTTATAAAACTCTAAATAACCTAAATAAAGAATAATAACTAGTAGTACTTTAAGAAAAACTTAATTCTTATAAAGTTTAATAGATTTAGGATTTAATATTAGTATTTAATAGTAGGAAAGTTCTACTAGGCCGTTAGATTTTATTTATTAAAATAAATTTAACTAGTAATATTACTCGATACAAAGCGCGCTAGGTCGTAAAAGAATTCCGATAAATTAAAGATATTAACTTTAACGAGACGTATTTAGGAGTATTAAAGTTATAGTTATAAAAATTACTTCTAGTATTTAGTACGAAATTTAACCGAGAAATCTATTATATTAATATTATTACTATATTCCTAGAGGTCTTAATTAATAATATAATTTATATAAAGTAACTTTATAGTTTCTAGAAAGATAATATAATTTATTTATTTAAAAAGATTTTATATAATCTTAAATAAATACCTCGAGAGTAGTATATAACTCTTAAAGAATTCTTTAAAACTATCGGTTTTATACGGGTTAAAAAGGACTATTTAATATTCGTTTATAAAAATAACTCTATAATTAGTCTTTATATTAACGACTTATTTATTTTTACTTTAATAGTAGTATTAATAGAATAATTAAAAGAATAACTAAATACACGTTTTCGTATTAAGGATTTAGGCGAGATATCGTACTATTTTAATATAAAGATTAAACGAAGTCGTTAAAACTATACTATTTATATAAACTAGGCTAGTTGTATTCATAAAATATTAACTAAATTTAATATAAAGTATTATAGAAAGTAGAAGATTTCTATAAATTCGTTAATTTAATTAAGGGTAATTATTAACGATTACGTTATTAATAAAGAAGATTTAAAAGGGTTTAAGAAACTAATCGGGTATTTATAATAATTTATTATTATAACTCGCCCTAATATCGTATATATAATTAATATTTATAGTTATTATTTAAAAGTACTACTTTCTATTTATAATATTATATTTAAGAGGATTATTAATTACTTAGTTAGAATAATTAAATTAGGATTATACTATAACCCTAAAGAAGGAATTAAAGAGTTATTAATAAAATTTATAAATTCGTCTTAAAGAGACTATCTAGATATTAAATATTTTATTTTAAAGTATATTTACTTCCTATAAAATAAACTTATTAATTAATTAATAAAATGTTAAAAAACTATCGTTAGGTTAATTATAAAAGTAGAGTATATCGGCGAGGTAAATATTATTATAAAATTAAAATTCTTAATACTTCTATTAATGAAAATAGGATATATCTAGGAGGATATAAAGACTATTTAATTTATAATTAATAACTAGATAATTATTAAAATAATAATTAACCCTATTAATTACTCTACTACTAAATATATTAATTCTAACTACTATATTATTCGCGAAATAGTCGTTAAGATAAGTATATTTTAAATTAATTATATACCGACGGTAATTATAATTACGAATAAATTAACGAAGTCTTTAAGTTTTATAAAGTTTATAGTTTTTAATATTATACTAGGGCTTATATCGGAGTTAGTATAAAATTATAACGTTGTTATAATAATATTATTAATAATTAAATAGTTAATAGGAGTATTAGATTATAATTATTATTCCCGTTTAATTTAATTTATTAATTAAGTTTTAATTTAGGGCTAGGGCAAACCCCTTAAAATAATATATAATTAGTAATTACTATAGATACTACTCTTTAATAAATTATATTAATATATAAAAGAACTATATTTATAAACGTTATTAATATTATATATAATTTATTTTTACTCCTATATATAGTTTATTCTTACTCCTATATATAATTATTATAATATATTAAACTTTATATTTAATCGGGACTAGCGCGCCCTTAATATTAATTATATATTAATTTATAACTCTATAAACTCTAAAGAATAAATATTTATTAATAAATTAAATTATATTTATAAACTATTAATAACTTAGCCTATTTATAGTTTATTTTATAATAATATAATAGTAACGATAGAATAATTTTATAATTTAATTATTTTCGTTTATTTAGTTTTAAAAATAGGGCCTCTACCTACCTTAATACTAAAATCGCTTATTTATAATATTTCGTATTATATAAACTATAGAACCTCTAGACTCTTTTAATAAATAGTCTATTATAATTACTCGCTAAAATATATTATTTATTCCCGGCTTTACCGTTAAATAAGTATATAACTTTAATAGTTTTATAATATTATTTACTAGTATATTTAATAAGGTATTAGACGAACGCCTAGGGCCTTAGTAGTATACTCGCGTTAAGTCTCCCGAACTAGAGTTATTTATTTAGTTAGTAGCTCCTACCCTATACGAATAGGCGCCTAAAGTAGAAGAAGTCGGTTATTTCGAAGTAGAATACCAAAAAGAGTAAGGGTCTACATCTACACCTTAAATAGAACACGCTATCATCGCTCGTCGCAAGGACTAAGCTCGTACGCGGAATAGTGGTGTCAAGGACGTTAGTGCGTCCTGTCAGTAGTAGTAGTAGTAACTACCTCAATAGCTACCTCTATAAGAGTAAGAGCAGGGCACTATATCGGCCAAATACTACTACCTTAACTAGGGTAAGTTTAATTCTTTTAAGCTAAGCCCGATCCGGCTAGCGCTACGCTAAAACAGTTCTGATTACGAACACCTCGTTATTCGACTCAGAGCTGGTAGCCCGATTTGCGCCAAGCCAGCGCCAAGACCTCTATTTTTCATTCTGCACCACTCCAGTACTCAAAACGCCTGCCTTCTTTCGGTATATACGCTTGCTCCCCTGATTGGTCAACTCGGTGACACCCCCGGATGCATGATTACGTCATCCTATGGCGTTACTGTCGCCGTCAGCGAGGACGCTGAGCTTTTTCGTTTTCTGTGGGCATGTTGTCACGGTACGCCAAGCCTTATGCTTAATCGGGACTAGCGCGCCCTTGGCACTGGCCACATACCAGCTTGCAACTCCATAGACTCTAAAGAATGAACATTTATCAACAAACCAAACCATATCCATAAACTATTAATAGCTTAGCCTATTCACAGTCTATCTCATGACAATGGCCCATTCATGCTTCTATGTATGGCCCATTCATGCTTCTATGTATGGCTCATTCTTGCTCCCATGTATGGCCCATTCTTGCTCCCATATGTAGCTCATTCTTACTTCCATATATGGCCTTTTCTTGCTCCCGAAAATAAGGCTTTTAGCTCGATACACATCAGCTACTAACGCTACGTTTACGCTATAATAAGCTGGTTTCTATAGCCTTATTCTAGGCCTATTATAATATCTACTTTTTATATATATCGTAGCGTTGGCTATCGTTATATAGCCGTCTAAAACCTGACGATTTTAACCCCGCCAAGCCCGCAGCGCCAAAAAAAAAAAAAAAAAATCCACTAGCGCCAGCCTCGGTGGTTTTGCAATCTACTGTAATGAGGTCAAGCCTTTCGCCGCTACCTTAGCTTTCCGCAAACCTTACTGTTTTCGGTAAAAGCGCCGCCCAGATATATGATACATTTCCATCTTCTATGCGTGTATGCCTCCTCCGTGACCGAATTCAAGGCACCTTGCGAGCCGCGGCCCGTTTGATTGATCGTCTGAGTTGAATCTCCCTAAAGGTCTCACGAATGGTTCGGATTGGGAGGCCTAGTCTTTCTTATGAAGTTGGTCGTGTGAGCTGAGGCTGTAAGCCCCTTGATCTTTTAGTGAGAATCCTGCAACTTCGAACGCATGACACTTGAGCTGAAACTCGGGCTTCCCAAATCTGTGACCACATGCAAAAGTAGAGACTACGGGCCTTTGAGCGGCGGGTGGAGCCATGAGGATGGACTCTCCAGGGATCCAATCGAACCAACCCAAGCGCCTCAATGCGTCTTTCGTAGTGCTAGATGATTCACACTCAAAGACCGCCCTCCAGTGCCGCCCAGTCAGAGACACAGAGAGTCCTCTCCGAGGCTGGGTACTCCTCAATTACGCTTCCAACAGCCTTCAATTACATCCCCCAGATGGCACACTCCTCCAAGACATCGGCATCGGAGCACCGAGCCATGGACAAAGCTCGTCTTCGCGGTCAATTCTTGCATCTCCTTTGCCGGGTCATACTATCGCAGACGATTCCAAATTGAAGCAGCTCAGCGCCTTCTGTTCGAAGCTGCAAGATCAGACCTACCGACAAGCTGTTGTGGACATGATCAATGGCTCTTTAGCTGCCTCTCCCATCCTACCATCTCAGTACTCAGAACTCTTGAGCGCCATTGAGGGCGAATCGTTCGCGCTGACATAGTTGGGACTGTGCTTGGATGGCAGTCAAACACAAGCTCCTACCCCAGCCAAGATCGGAGGCGTTGAAAGAGGTGGTGACAGTCTCGTCTGCTACTTCGATTCACTTCCTATACTTACTGAAGATGCTCAGCTTGACCTTTCGAAGATGCATACCTTTTTCTGCGATGATGCAGGGCCGGTCGAACCTCGTCTTCCCATCTCGCCCGCAACCTGTCCTTCTCTTGACTCAGTGGACACATCTACTGTCATTGGCGCTTTGGCCAATCCGTTTCTCAAGTACCCAACGTGCCCACTCAGAGTCTCGGAATACCATCAGTGATTCGACAAGAAGCACTGAGCCAGATGACTAATCTATTCAGTCTCGGACCACAGCTCGGACCTCAGACTATATCACCTATGCCAACAACAGGAACAGGAACATAACTGGATTCGAGTAGCTCTCCTGAAATCAGGTCTTATGATCCTAAGCTTGAATTGGGTACTCTTCATTTGAGTCTCAAAGAAAGGAGAATCACGACAAGAGTCTTAGTGAGACAGAGACAGAAGATCAGAGAAGACGATGCCAGACATGTACCCTGACGAGTCGAGACAGGTCAACAAGTTCGAGGAGTGCAGTTGAAGCCACGAACAAGGGAGAATAAGTTGACGTGGTCCCTGACTATCAATTGGCGGAGTGGCGCGAGCTAAGTACTTCAGCCAAGCCTCGCAGATTCGATGCGCATATGGCTGTTATACTTTATACATACAGCTTCAATCCTGCCTGGAGCGCTTGGCGTGATTCGTTTTGACTGGTTTAGCTGTCGAAACAGGGTTTCAAGAAATCAGAAATCGGGTTTCTGGACCAAGTGCTTCGTTTATGAGACAAATCGGACATCTCCACCTTCCTAGTCATGACTTCTTGGCCCCACTAAAATCACTGGCCTGTAGATTCCGTGTCATGTTTGGTAGCTTCACCCGCAGCCCGTTCAGATTCTTATTCATCTTAACCTGACACCCTAGCCTTGATGTCTCCGTCAAGCCAAATGCCAAATCTAACATGTCGTTCTCATCATCATCTGGCTCATCCATTTTCTCGTACATGTCGTCGGACTCCACTATGACATGGCAGGTAGAACAGGCACAGGAACCTCCGCATGCTCCTGGAGCTTGTGTATTAGCAATCACATTGCACTGTGGGTATCTGAAGCAGTACCCTCCATCTCTAGTTCTTCCGATTGAGCAATGTCCAGTAGATTGTCCCCCTTTGCGACCTCGAATTTGTGCTCTTCGCCCTCCTTGTCAATGAATGTGATTTGTAGTCTGTAGAAACGAGCCGATCAGCATCAGGGTCTATTCACGAATCCATATTGTAGGCTTGGGAAGCTTACTCTTCCCCGGGCTTTGGAGGGTCTAAGTGGCCATGCATGGCTAGAGGTGAGGTCGTAAATCTCCGCCGAGCTCTTGGGTATAGGCGCTGGTCGAGCTCTCTCGGAGAGATTTTCCACGTCTTTCGTCTTGACTGCCATACCGAGGCTTCATGGGTGTAATGCCGTGCTGGAGATGCGATGGTTGAATCGTTATAGATGGGGCTAGGTCGCGGCATGGCTCGACAGCATTGCCCTACGGCACGCGGCATCTGACGAGCTATATACATGCTAGGCGACTCCGTACTCGAAGTTGCTCTAGCATTAGAAGTACATTCTCTTCTTGAGCTAGATATTCGCTCAAAAAGATTGATATGACGCCCACGGAAGGCTAAGCGCCGATTCGCCGACATTTCCGTCAGTATCAAAAACAGGCGAAACCAAACCTCCTCAATTTCTCCTAGTAATCCACACATGATGTCGACCACACGGGAGGGCCCAAACCCCCTTAGGCCCTATTATATCCCCCCCTCTGTGGGTCATGCAATAGATGCCTCCCATAATGCGACCAGCGCTGCGAGTTTTGGCAGCAAGAATGCCTCGACGTCAACAAACAGCTTCGGGTCCTCTGCGCGGAATATCCTTGCCGACATGGATTACGCAGAATATATGTCAGAGTCCTCGCCTTCCCCTGCAGTGATGATGAAGAGGTTAATGGAGCAGGCGATATGGAAATACAGCAGTGTTTTTCTGGCGCAACCGTTCGAAGTATCGAAAACGATATTGCAGGTACAAGCTGCAAGACAAGGGCAGAAACAGGCCACGCGAGCGGAAGAAGACATGCGAAGGCGGCCTGGTAACTATAGACGAGATTCCTATGAAGTAAGGGTATGGGAACAGACGCGCGAGGCTTGTAGACTGATCACTCATGCAGTTTTCTGACGACTCCGATGCCGACTCCCCCTCCTACTTCACCTCCTCCGCGCCCCTCGCACACACACCAACTCGCTCGTCTCGTGCCCGACGGCGGCATGGCTCTCCAGAGCCAGACGGCATACCCAGAGTCCACACGCCGCAGCCGTCCCATGCCAACCCCCGCTCTCCTCACGCCCTTGACCTCAAGTCCCCTTCCGCCGTACTTGGCGTACTCTCCTCCCTATGGTCCGTGGAGGGATCTTGGGGGCTATGGAAAGGCACCAACAGCACATACATTCACTCGATCCTCCTGTCGACCATAGCCTCGTTCGTCCGATCTTTCTTCTCTGCTTTCCTCGCTCTACCGGACCCTGGACTCTCCTTTACCGCAACGCCAATGTTCACCTATGCTGGTGGACTGGACGTGCTATCATCGTCGTCGCCACTAGCCTCTTTGGCTGTGGCGGTCTCTGCTGCCGGCATTGCAGGTATCATCCTCGCCCCATTGGACATCGCACGAACGAAGCTCATCCTTACACCATCGACACATCCACCGCGCTCCATACTTGCGACCATGCAAACTCTGCCAAGCTGGACTTTGCCCTTCTCGATAGCTCCCACTGCATTTTTACACTCCACCCTCCCGACGCTCATCTCCGCGTCAACGCCACTATTTTTGAGATCAAAACTGGGCATAGATCCGTTGTTAAATCCGAATTTGTATGCCATTGGAACCTTCATCGGCCAAGTCTTCGAGCTAGGAGTAAAGCTTCCTATCGAAACTGTCCTGCGAAGAGGTCAAATGGACGTTGCAAGGTCTACCACCAAGGGGAAAGAGATGCAGACAATGGTGGAAGTTGGCCCGTACAAAGGTCTCTTTGGCACAATGCACTCGATTATCTACGAAGAGGGTGAAAGAGGCGTACAGACAGAGCTGGTGAAGGGCAGCGCGGGCGCACCAGGTATGAAGGCCGGGAAGCTGGGCCAGGATAGGAAAAAGAGGAAAGGGCAGGGCTTTGAAGGGCTTTGGAGAGGCTGGAGAGTAGGTATCTGGGGTCTTGTTGGTGTTTGGGGAGCTGCCACTTGGGGAGGCGTGGGTGGGAAAGGCGGTGAATTCTAACGAAGCATGCTGATACACGTACAACTTTGGAATTGGTTTGGCATGGAGTCATGGCGCTCTTTGGCTGGCACGGTATACCAGGCTGTCTGATCCACTCTTCTCAGCAGCTTCTCCAGTTGAATTATGGCTTTGCAAGCCTCCTTCGACACAGAATCTGCTTCCATTCTCTTCGGTTCGGCATCCTCATCGCTCGTCTTAGCGACTCATGTAGCCCAATTCGCGACTGGGCAAGCACAACGATACTCTCTTTCCACTTCAGGTCAGTTGAACATGGATCGTCCGCGACTCTGACTATCCTCGGTGTGACCCATTCCCACCTTCAACCCTCCTCGATCTCCCCCTTCCCATCCCCGCCACCACCACCAGCAACCATCTCCAGGAAGCCCTTCTTACTCATCTCCCCCACCCTCTCCTCCTTCCTCCCCCTACTCCCACTCTTCGCCTCCTTCCTCGCCTCCTCCCCCCTCACCTGCGCTTGCCTAACAGCATTGAATAGTTTCACGACCCCCCTCTGCGCAGTCTTCCTCAGTCGGTTCTCTTCCTCAATCATGGCCCCCACTTCCCCGTGCTGTAAGCCAGCGTCCGTACCCAAGAGGACGTCTTTGACACGTCCCTTTTCGAGCGCTTCCTTCTTATCTCCGCGAAGTTTTTGCCGTGCTTTTTTCTCGAGCCGGGCGTTGGCGATGGAGGCGTTTGCTTCGGCTGCGGTTGTGGAGCGGGCGAGGACGGGGTCGGAGCGTTTTAGTGTAGTCAATTTGGAACCGAGAATTGCTGAGATGGAAGACGCGAAGGCGGCGGGGTCGTTGCGTTTTGACTTCTGTTTCGATAATTTGGTGTGATTAGGATTATCGGGCTGCGATGTAGATGAGCCTGAATCTGACTCGGAATCTGAGGCGGATGGGGAGGTTTGAGCGTCTGAGGGCTGTATCTCAGGGGTTGGAGAGTGTGTAGAGGAAGTATCCAATTTTGCGTTTACTTCTGCGCCTGAGTCTGAGTCTGCGAGATTCACGGCGGGGAATTCATGTTCGGCTTCGTCAGCGGAGGAAGAGGAGGGGCTGGAGTAGTGCTGCTGTTTGCGGATTTTGTTGGAGGGTCGAGACTTGGACGTATCATCGAGCTTGCGCTTTTTCAGTATAGAGGGAGCCATTGCGATATGTATTGAAATAAGAGGGTGGTTTTTCATTTATCGAAGTGTCGAGATTTTATGTGCGCGTTGGTTCCGCTCCGCTCCGCTCTCCGCTTGAAGACCCCCCACCTCTCCGTTGGCCACTTTTCACACATCTTACTGCATCTCAGTGCTTTCGGTGGATTTGCGGGCAACCTGCTGCTCCTGTGCCTTGGGCTCTCAAGATGGTTCTTCAAGATCTTGGCCGGCGCATCAACGCCGCCGTCTCAGACCTTACAAGGTCCCAGAACCTTGACGAGAAGGTACATTGTGCGGCATCTAATAGGGAGCAGCGGGCTAAAATACTGGGTAGGCTTTTGATGGCATGATCAAAGAGATATGCGCAGCCCTCCTCGAAGCGGACGTCAACGTCAAGCTCGTAGGCACACTCCGCAAATCCATAAAAGCGACCGTCAACTTCAAAGACCTCCCATCCGCAGTGAACAAGAAGCGCCTGATACAGAAAGCCGTCTTCGATGAGCTAGTCAAGCTCGTAGACCCTCATGCCGAACCGTTCAAGCCGAAGAAGGGAAAGGCAAATGTTATAATGTTCGTCGGTTTGCAAGGTTCTGGAAAGACGACTACATGTACAAAACTGGCTCGTCATTACCAGACTCGAGGCTTCAAGTCCTGTCTAGTCTGCGCTGATACCTTCCGTGCTGGTGCTTTTGATCAACTCAAACAGAATGCCACGAAAGCAAAGATACCCTTCTATGGCTCCCTCACCTCCACAGACCCTGCTCTGGTTGCCGCTGAAGGTGTTGCTAGATTCAAGAAAGACCGTTTCGAAATAATCATAGTGGATACATCAGGTCGACATCGACAAGAAAAGGATCTCTTTGACGAGATGACCCAGATACAACGCGCTATCACTCCAGACCAAACGATAATGGTACTCGATGCAACAATAGGTCAGCAGGCAGAAGCCCAGTCCAAGGCTTTCAAAGAGACAGCGGACTATGGTGCCATCATCATTACCAAAACTGATGGCCACGCCTCAGGAGGTGGTGCCATCTCCGCAGTCGCAGCCACCCACACCCCGATTGTCTTTATCGGTACAGGCGAGCATATGCTTGATCTGGAACGGTTCGCTCCCAGACCTTTCGTCAGCAAACTACTTGGTATGGGCGATATGCAAGGTCTAGTCGAGCACGTGCAAGCACTCAAATTGGATCAAAAAGGCACCATGAAGCACATCGCAGAAGGCGTCTTCACAGTCCGCGACTTACGGGACCAACTCCAAAACATAATGAAAATGGGCCCCCTCTCGAAAATGGCCGGCATGATCCCCGGCCTCGGCCAAATGATGGGCGGCATGGACGACGAAGAAGGCTCTATGAAAATGAAACGCATGATCTACATCTGCGACAGCATGACCAATAAAGAGCTCGACTCAGACGGCAAAATCTTCGTTGAACAACCGTCACGTATGACGAGGGTGGCAAGGGGAAGTGGTACGAGTGTGAGGGAGGTGGAGGAACTTTTAAGTCAGCAGAAGGTCATGGCGGGAATGGCGAAGAAGATGGGGGGGATGGGGAAGAACATGGCGAGGGCGCAGCAGCAGATGGGTGGGGGGAATCGTCAGCAGCAGATGGCGGCTATGCAGAAGAGGATGCAGAGTCTAGGGCAGGGTGGTGGCGGTGGCGGTGGAGGTGGAGGTATACCGGATATGGCGAGCATGATGAAGATGATGGGTGGTATGGGAGGAGGAGGGGGCGGCGGTGGCGGTATGCCTGACATGTCGAGTCTGATGAATATGGTGGGTGGCATGGGAGGTACGGGTAGCGCTGCTGGTGGCGGTAGTAGTGGTGGTGCTGGGAGAAGTGGCAGAGGTGGGAGACGGTGATGAGGTGAGGTCTGTTGCCTTTTGCATAGCGTTGGCGTTGAGGAATGGCCGGGAGGATTTGTCGGTTACAAATCTCTACGCTGACTCAGGACGGATATCTCCCCAAAATCCTAGGCATTTCAGCTCAACGATGAGCTTGTAATGTCCATGGATGTTTCTAGGACTGTCACCAATTTTCAGTCATGCGCGGTTTCAAGTTTACATTCCCACTATGAGGTGAGCCATATCAGACCTCCTTGTGCTTTCTTAGTGCGATGCCCATGCGTCCATACAGACATTATCAGCTCGTATACACTTCTTTCGCAGACGTATCCAGGATAATAATCCAACGCCAACGCACTCCGTCGCCATTCTTGAGTGGCCATCCTTTCCTTCACAACTCAAGTCACCCTTGGAACAGCACATCCATCATCTTCTCGGCCACTTCCTTCTTCTTCGTCCCACTCCACCCCTCCTCTTCTCCGTAATACAGACCCGCTTCCATATGAATAACGCCCTTCTGCAGCGTCTTGAAGCCATGGACATGGTTTTCATTGCTCCAATTTGAGCACCCATCGCCAACATCAAGCACGACTACAAGCGAAGAAAGTGTCGGAACGACAAAAGGAGCCGCGTTGAGCACTTTGATCCAGTTGGCTTTTTGAGCTGCGGTTGTGAACTCGGTGTACAGTTGTATATGCTTGATGCTGCTGCGCTTGCTGATGACGCTGTTGTCGAGCGTTTCGGTGATGGTGTCGCCGATCATGTTAACCACAGTCTTTTCGGTCGCTGGCTTTGGCGGGCCTCGTCCAAATGATGGTCCAATTGGTAGTGTGATGTCGAAGAATTTAGCGAAATTGAGGTGGTCGTTGAAGGTGAAGGTGTTGCTGGTATAGAGAATGTCGCGAGCTTCGTTGTAGACTTGCTGGCTGACTCTGAGCAGAGATAGGTTGAGTTGGGTTAAACCTCCTTTCTCGGATCCAACGCCACTGCATCGGATAGGTTCGACGGTCGAGTAGTCTTTGTCCAACGCTTCGTATTTCTCGATATCCTGAGCTTCACGGAGGACGTGATCGACAGTGTACCTACGCTCTGTACCAGCCTTTGCACCAGCATTATGGGTCGATGTCCTGCAACAGAACGTATACGTTGCTTTAATTGGCCCAGTTTGCTTGCAAATACGATGAGTGAGAGAACCGTAGGTGTCTGTCATTGGCTTTGTTTTCCCTTTTTTGGCACCAGGTGCCGGTGTATGCCAAGGTCGAAAGCTCATCTGATGAACGTTACGAATCATGTTACAGCTCCAGCAATAGCGCAACTTCTCCTTACTGTCTGAGATATGTAAGGCGTTGCCTCCTCCCACGACGAGCTCGTAGATGGAGTCGCGGATCTCGCGTGGCATAAGCCCGAGATAGGTGTGGTCAAACGGCTTGTAGCTGTAAGAGCCGTCAGCATTGTGGGCACAGTCCCCGTTTGAGTAACTTACGAGCCATCAGGAAATGTCAGCACGCGGTCCTCGGTGCTCTTCACCAACTTGATCAACTCTTCTTTCTCAATAAACTCGATGTTGGTTATGTCGCGGTACGTGAAGGGTTTCGGGGCGAGACAGAATGAATGGTAGCTGGTAGAGTCATCCCAAAGACAGTCATCGCAAAACACGACGTCGCAAGGCATGGCTGAAAGATTTTGGTTGGAGCGATGTGGGAGTTGAATAGAAAGATTGAACAGAAAGCTGGGGTAGGAAGCTTGAATATGAGAGCTAAGAAGAGACACGCCAGTGTCTGGTAGCCTTGACCCGTTGGTGACACGTGGAAGATGATGTTGATGACAACTGTGGGTTTAGGTAGGAAAAATTGGTGATGTATTGCATGGTGACCGGAACTAGTCAAAGACGCAGGTGTCCGGGCTTACAAAAATCTCATGCATACCAAGCACGAGGCTACCAATAACCCATGGAGAATAGTCAGCATGGCGCTCTTCTGCTTCACGAAGCACTACCATGACTAGCTCATAGACTGCTTGAGAGCTACCGTGCTCAGCTCTTGTTGATAGTCCTTTACCACAATTATTGCTGCCAGTCTGAAGATTTAAGCTAAGAATTCCTCTCTCGGCATGGGTTCTGAATCCCTTTCCTGCCTTGATGGCTTCTAGAAATATCATTAGTCGGGCAGCAAGCCATATGTCAAGCACGACGAGGCTGTATGTAGCATCTCACAAATTGAGGTGCAGCTTACCCGCAAGAGAGTTCCAAGTTTCTCCAGTGAATGGAGACTCTATGCCTAAAACAGAGAACGCATGCGAGTCACGCCAGAGTGTTAAGCTTCTTTTGGACTGGTAGGAAGAACATCAAGAATACAAAAGCATCTATTCCTGAGTCCCCCTTCCCTCAATATGCAAACTCAGTGCAAAAGCAAGCGACCAAGAAGGGCAAATACAAAATCAGACAGGCATACTACCTCCTTCCCAGCCTATCACTCGGAGCTCTACGCTCGACCCATTCATCTCTTCACGTCCGCCCGCAGCCGTCTCACCTATTTGCAAATGAAACCGTAATTATCATGGCGACTCCCACAATCGTACCCTCCCATGCTACGACGGCTCTTATCAGAGTTGACCCGACCGTCCCCACCATAGCCGATGATAATTTCAGCACTATCAGGTCCGGGCGCCTTCAATAGCATGATCATAGGCAGAACGCTGTCAACACTCAAGGCGGTGGTTGCAGTCTCCAACGGCGTCTTGAGGACAGCCCCGATCGCAGCTCCATTGGCGTCATAGATGATGACATCAGTATCGTAGACAGAGCCCACACCGTTCTCCTCGCGCTGATATTGTTGCAGGTGCATGGTACATCATCCAGGTGCGTAGGTGGCAGTGTGAACGACAGTCTAGCTGCTGAGTCCGAAACCCAAGTCCCCAGTCATTGGTACACCACACTTCCAGCCCAGCCTCTTAGGTTACCTAGATATTTTTGGAATCAGTGTCGCGGTCTTCCAGAACGATAGGTAAGACGCAAGGCATGTATGTCCTTGCGAGACCTGTCTGAAGACTCAAGGTATACTGCGGACGGGAGGAATATGACTCTAAAAAGACAAGGTACACTCACTATTGCCGTTGTTCCGCTTGAAGTTGGCTTCGACGTCCAAAGAGTCCCAATTGGGGATATTGGCGAATTAGAGAATGGTGTATGGAGGCCATCCCCCTTATTGCCACCTTTGCCCCAGCCTCGGAGATTGTGATGGAGAAATCTCTTATGTGAAGGTCAGTGAAGAATTGGCGACCTGTTATATCAAGACCAGCGAGCGAGCGACAAGTCAAGCGGAATGACTCGGATAGGAAAAGCAATGCAGGACTAGAAAGGGTTGCTCACCTCCAAGATAGCAGACTTCCCACTGATCAGAGAGGTTGGTCCCTATCAAATCGCTCTCCTCGCATTGAACGTAGGTCTTGCAATTGCTTCCACTCGTGGTGTACATCACAATCACACATTTGTCCGGTACGCTGGGGTTATAGGCATTTTCGCCTTTCAGATAATCGATGACGGCTATAATGATACTGGTAAATCCCATTGCATTAATGCCTGTTGCTCGCTGGTGGAGTGCTGTAAGAGGCGAGGCATGAGTGATAGCTGGTGCGAGGATAGAGGCTGCACCAGCTAGTACAGCGCCAGTCTTCCAGGTCAAGGCACGCATGGTGGTGATGTTGCTGTTGTTGACGAAGGGATCCGTTGACAGGTATTGTACTTGTAAGCTGAGAAACTGATGGCTGAAAGAAAGATATGCGGATTCTGCTACATTTTATATTCTCTGTCCAGTGACTCCACGATTTGGTCATTCGGCAATGCCGGTCTTGGAAATTTGACAGTGGACAAGGCAAAGCTCGCCGCTTCAGTGGAGATTATTGGAGACTTCTCGGAGAGCACCGCATGTTTCACTAGCGCTTGTCGAGTTCCTACGAAACATCACAAGCTCAGATCACAAGAAGAGCACCAAGAGAAGTAGAAGCGCAGACGGATTTGATTGCAGGATACAAAGTCAAGACCTTAACGCCGACAGTTTAAACTTTGAGGCTACAAGCAATAGCGTCCGGAATTTTTATACTAAGGGGCCGACACGCGGGCTGAGTAACGCTGGTAAAATATACCAGTATTATGTTTGGAAGCTTGGTCTGTCAAAAGCTAAGTGCACAGTGCTCCGACGTGGAAGAAATTGGAAATAAGGAGACAGCAAGGCGGACTTAGTAATGGTAGTACAATCAGAGATGCGGCGACTAAATTGAGCACACCCCAAGGGATGCACTACGTTTGTTTTGCGAGACACCTTCGGGGCTGCCTGAAGTTCCTGCTGCTTTCACTTATACTCGGAACACTCCAAAGGGGACGCTGATCAAGGACCTTGGAACTTATTGCAGGCACAAGAAGAAAACTTATGTCAAATAGTAAAGCTCTCAAGACGAGTGTCGTACTGGCGATATGCGAGAATAGATGAAGGCGCTCGTGGCGCTTGCCAAGGAATCCTTCATGTCTGAGCCTGGTCGTCCAAGACTCGAAACGAAATTTCTGCATGGGAACATGCAAGTCTGAGAGATGACTGACGTTTTCGAGGCTACATAGCTTATGGGTCCTTGGACATCTAAAGTCCGTCAGCTATCGTGTATGACTATGGGAGTAACTAAAGAACTTAGAGATCTGAGTGCCGCAGGTAGCGAGCCTCTGCAGTGATGTCCTTTTTCGAGAAGTCATAAGAATTCAAAATGTATATCGTCGTTCTTGATGACATAAGGTTAGTCTCAGCCAACTCTAGCTTCGCCTCAATGAGTCTAGCTGTGTCCAGATTTACTAGTAGATTCTCGACGCAATGACTCAACCCAGGTCCTTTGAAATTTTTATTTGGCTGAAACGGTTCTGAACTCTGTAAGGGCCTTTTACGGACCTCCAATTGGAAATTCGTCGTCTGGTGGAACAACACGCCGAAGGCACTTGGTCCACGCTTTGATTGATGATGTCTGTTTTGGGCTGCGAACGTCGTGGCATGCTCTCTGGGGATTCAGTATCACGAGTGTGTATATCAAAAATGGGCGACTCCCGATGGGTTGATATCACTACCCCTATTTAACCAAGTCCAAAATCCAAAATCAGAATCCCGACCACCGCACCATAACTACGCGTCGTAAAGCTGCCAAAACTTCAGGAGATATTTTCTAAATATATTTCTACTATCAATAAAACTCTTAGATAGTTAAGATATATATATATAACGGTAGAGGGGGTTTCGCTGATTTTCTACGAAGGCTTAGCGTAGGTCGGCGAAAACTCCGGATTTACCGACCTACGCCAAGCCTTCGCAGAAAATCAGCGCGAAATCGACGAAACCCTCTCTACCCTAATAACCATAGGTTCTAATTATATAAGATTTAGAGATATCATAAAACTATAATTAAGTTATAGCTTTTGAAGTTTTGGCAGCTTTACGACGCGTATTTATGGTGCGGTAGTCAGGATTCTGATTTTTGGATTTTGGATTTGGTGGGGTGTCGCGAAATTTCAAAAAAAAACTTTTTGGCATATCATTAGTTAAATAGGGGTAACCTCAGAAAAAAAATGTCATTAGATTGAGCAAGTTTCTATCCAGATTCGGTCAACTCTCTGCGCATTGCATAATAGTGCTATAGGTCATACTTAGTCCATGACCATATTCAGCGACTTCTGTAGGATGTAGGCCACAGGTTGGGCCAAGCCCTCGTTGGGATCTACACATGGTAATTGCCGTTGTAATCATCAATCAATCAAGGTTTATTTACCACCACTCTCCCATCGACCGATCAATTTCAATCTCCTACGGTTATAGACAGCTGGAATACGCACCTGCGCGATCTCAGTGCTCATGGCTACCATATACAAGCCGATGGGTACTATGAACATTCAAGGGCAGTGCTCTCGTACCCTCACAGAGAGCATTGCCCAGTACAGCTAATCTATGGCTCGAGTCTCGGTCTGAGAAAGCAATATCCAGGGTCAGACTAGGTACCAAGAGACAGTGATACTCGAAGAGAGACAGTCACTGACCACGATTTTTGTTCCGGAATAGAGTGTACTCATGCATTCATGGCACGAAGAGCCCAACAGAGACATATGATGCAAGATTGACCAGATCAGATGGTTCGGATGAAACCAGCGTTGCCCGATAGCTTGGAGAATTCTCGCTCATCTGGCATTTCCACACCTTGTCGTCAATTTCCCACTGGATTCTTCTGTCGCTTCACCTAGTGCTGCACCCTTCCCCTCTACCGCAAGCACCGGCCCTACTCACGCGCAGTTCGTGAGCAGGATATCTCGTTCTGACCAAAATCGCACCTAGTCTAAGGTAATATGTTGATGGCAGCTTCACTCTTCTCCTAACAATTGGTTGAGTACAAAGATCAGAAGTGAAGTCCAGAGTGGGTGAAATGGTGCGGCTACGGGCGGTGGCCCATTGGCAGAAGTCGGTCCTATTCTAGGCAGTGCAAGTTTGTAGGTCCGTTTAGAGGCAGAAGTCAATCGATGTCGATCAATCTGTCTTGGCGCCACCTGTTGTCGCGATCATCGTAAACAAGCTTCAAAATCCACCAGACCGGCACCCACTGCACAACGAATGCAGGTCCGAGGGGTCCCTGCCAACAGATGTGTTTCGAGTGTAACGTTCAGGCAACGGAGCCGACCTCGGTATTTCGCCTGCAACCTCCAAAACGCTTTCCTCCACGCTTCACGCTGTTCACAACATAATTTGCAGTGTCGGCACTGAGCCTCGTCATGTTAAAAATACTTGTCAATGAGGGGTCTCCCTAAGCGAGCACCCAAGCGAGTCCCTAAAGGGCCCCCGAGAGTGGTTTTAGGCCCCAGTATGGGGATCTCTGACGAGTGAGCTACCCTGGAGCTCCCCCGGGATATCTCCCTTATAGCGCCTAAACCCACTTTCGTCTAAGGGACTTGCTTGGGGACTCGCTTAGGGGGCCCCTCATTGCAAATCTATTCGTGAATAGCGTGCCCTTGAACCTCAACCATAAAACTACAGTGTCTGCAGTTCACCGTGTTCCAACACCTTCAATGAAGTCATTCATGACGACCGGAGCCTCACCGCATCGCCAGGCAATGACTCAGTCATGATCGATACCCAATTACAGTCCACCATCCAGACCAAACATGCTACCAAACATGCTACCAAACAAATCTCCTACAAGTAGGACGCAGCTGCCTCACACTACAAGGGCCAGGCACCTCTAGGGCGATCAGCGTGGCAGATCTACCAGTACTACACGTGGCTGAGGCGCTCTTACCCTTCGGCTTGTCCGGTCTTGAACATGGGTCCTTCATAGAACGCCTGCCATGCTGCAAGCACATGTGCCCCACTTTCTGTGCATTTGGAATATCTTCGATCTTGATGTCGATTCATATTCAGTTGCAATGCTCTCACACAATCTACAGTGGGCGTACTCATCCGTTTCCTATGCATGCTCGAGGAGCACATAAGAATGGTCCACTGTCTTAAGTCTAGGTGAGGTTACCCAACCATCGGGTCGACGACTATGGCCCGCCTCTTGAGCGAGAAAGAGAGGTTCCCAGAGCTGTTCGTCAACACCAGTATTGACCGTCGAAAATGCGAGAGAATCGTGCCCCTGAAGGTCGTTGTCCTCGGGATGCCTAGGACTGGGACTCAATGTACGTGGATGAAAGCAGTCCATCTCTACAAGCCCTTGCCAGATCCTGTCACAGCTAATGAACTTTCGTAGCTATACGCATAGCTCTCAAACAGCTCGGCTTCATTGATACATACCACATGGACTGCCTCTTCGAGAACCCACCGGACATCGATCTGTGGCGTCAAGCCTTCCTAGCCAAGTTTCGCGGGCAAGGCCGCCCATTCGAGAAGAAAGACTGGGATCAATTACTCGGACACTGTCAAGCGGTTACCGATCTTCCTACAAGCGCGTTCGTGCTTGAATTGCTCGCTGCCTACCCTGATGCGAAACTTATCATTACACCAAGAGAGGAGAACGGATGGTACACCTCTTGCCAACGCACGATCCACCAGGCTGCAATGTCCCGGTTCATCCGTGTATGCTTCCTTCTATTTTCTTCTTCCCTTCGCTACCTCGTGCCCCTCATCCAGGTTTGCCAGCACTAACCATAAAGGGATTTTTCAGACCCTCGCGCCTTTAGACACTCATTTCCTCCACCGCTTCGAACCTCTTCTTGGTCTTGTGTTCGGATCCATGTTCCCATGTCATCCTTCGCTCTGGAATAAGCCCGAAGGCCGCCAGACTTGGATCGATCACTACAACACTGGCCATGAAGAAGCGAGACGGCTCGTGAGTCCAGATAAAAGACTGGAGTTCCTCATACAAGAGGATTGGGCTCCGCTCTGCGAATTCCTTGGTGTGCAAGTACCATTGGGGGATGATGGAGAACCGTTGAAGTTTCCGCATATCGACGATACAGAAACCTTTGGTGCGAAGCTGGCAGTCGTCAAAAGACAAGCAGCGGTGAGGATAGCGAAGCGCTGGTCGCCGCTACTGGGAATTATTGGAGTGGTGGGTATGGGTATTTGGTGGATGGGGAGACAATGAGGTATGTGAAGCATGAATTCAATGAGACAAGAAACGCATTTTTATGGATATACGTTTTGAACATATGTCCGAGATTCTATACATCTGCAGGCTACTCTTATCGGTGCATATATTGGTGGGGCGCCCTATGAAGTCAAATTCATGATTGTCTACCAATTCATGTACGACAGCTTTTCGTCCGATCCAGTGCAATTGTACCTTGACCTTCTTTCTTCTTGCAGAGAAAATTTTCCAGTAATGCAACCATAATACAGTAACCAGTGTCATCAAGGTTTACAGCTGGTGCAGTTTCACGTCCCGGGATTTTCGCAGGGTTCATTCTACGGCGAATCTTCCGCACCGGTTGGCTGTATCACTCGATCTTCGAGCTCGATCCTCATGACGTTCTGCAAGGCATCTTAATCGCACCTGAATCGCACCTCAATTATGGCACTCTACTTATCGAACCCTCAAACCACAGATCTTCTACCATTCCTACTCCTTTACAACTGCCATGGGATCCTGCCCCTCCCCCCTCCGTATAGGCTATGTACCAGGTATCTCCTCACCTTCTTCCCTCCACGAGGCCAACAAGACATTTCTCCCATGAAGCCCGCCTATTGACACTCCCACAGAACATTTCTCTACTCCCCTCCACTTCGCCTTCACCCACTACGGCCTTGAATGCACCTTCATCCCCTTCCCGTCTGGCACCGGGCATATGATAAGCTGGCTCCAAGCCGACCAACTAGACATCGGTATCGGATTGACCGAAGGCTGGGTCGCCGGCCTGGGCAAGGCACAAGCGGAACAGAAAGATGCAAGGTACAAGATGGTAGGGACGTACGTTGAGACCCCCTTATGTTGGGCCATCAGCACAGGTGCCAATAGGAAGGAATTGACAGACGTGGGACAATTGGAGGGCAAGAATATTGGAGTCAGTAGGATTGGTAGGTATGCATCCATTCATTTCTTTCCCTAGTCCTGGATCGACAGGCTAATGCTGCAACAGTGGCTCCTACGTCATGAGCTTCGTCCTCGCAGACACCCACGGTTGGCTCAAAAGCCCCGCCTCCTTATCCACATCCTCTCCCGCCTCCTCCGACGCCAAGGACGCAGCACCTTTTGAGATCCTCCCCCTCCAAACCTTTGAGAAACTCCGAGAAGCAGTCAACAGCGGCAAAGCCGATTTCTTCATGTGGGAACACTTCACCTCGAAACGTTACTACGACAATGGCTCTATTAAGAAGCTTGGAGAAATCTACACCCCGTGGCCGAGTTGGCATATCGTGGCTCATAATGACATCGTGCAAGACTCGCGATTAGAAGATCTGTTCGAGAAGTTGAATCAGGGGATCAAGTATTTTGAGGGGCATCAGGAAGAGGCGGTGCAGTATATCAGTACTGAGCTGGATTATTCGGCTGAGATTGCGAGGGAGTGGTTGGGGACTGTGCGGTTTGCAGGGGATGTGAGAGGTGTTAGTGAGGGGGTTTTAGGGGAGACTGTGAAGGTGCTTGAGAAGGCGGGGGTGATGGGGAAGGTGGAGATAGGGGACATGATTGGGGTGAAGAGGGCGTGAGGGAGGGTGATGATTTGGTATAGAGATGAGTGGTAAAGTTGATATGGTTAAGGGACTATCGAAGAGGGTGTGAGGAGCCTCCGACTCGAAGAATGGAGTTGGATCGCACACAGCACTATGACCTAGATATCAAGAATCTCATTCCTGTCTACTATTCCGCTCAAGGTGATCTGCAATCGTTGACAAAAAAGCTCTCAGCTCCGCAGTCCCATCTACCGCGTCCTTGAAGCAGACTATGGCTGTTCACTTCCGCCTAATCAGGCAAAGCACCCTTCATAGTCCACAAAGCATGGCGGACCGAAGTACGTAGCTAGGCATCGTCTGCAACTCAAACGGCCTCCTTCTCTGTTACCAGAGTCCTGTGCAGCACAATTGAAGTACAGCTGGAGCTGACTTGTTTACTTTCCCTGCTCCAGCATCAAGCTGTCCAGACTATTCCCGGTATAGGTTGAGCCAAAAAGCTGGCAATTCACTCAGCATCCTTCACCCTGCTGAATCTCTCATAGCCTCCCGAAGCAAAGGAGCAACCTGTTTCCGGCTCTTACTTACATCCGTCTGGTTCCAGATCGCGGGCCAGGGACTTTCACCATCTGGTGAGGCAGCTGCGCCTTTCATTTCCATCTTCTCCAATCCCAACTGTGATGTCGCTCGTTTTATAAAGCGGTCTGCAGAGGGAGCTGCAGATTCTTTCGCATGTACGAGCAATTCTCTTTGGAAATCGCGTTTTGCAGACGTCGACGTCGTCATGATGGCGAAGATCGAAAGATCCAGCTCATCCATGAAGCGTCGGATTTCATCTTCGAACGAGGCTGACTTGGCCTTTTGGACCAGGAACTCAAGGGGTTTGACAACAGAGCTCATTCCTAGATTCATCCCATTCTCGGTCCATTGTTTGTAATCCTTGGTCAAGATCTCTCGTAAAGTCAAGCCTCCAATATCACGCTTGGCTTCATCGAGCTCTTTATAATACCCATCTCGACTCCATCCTCTCGCATCTCTCGCTGACATGTGGATGATCACCTCCAGATACTCAACAGCCTCTCTATCGACCTGCTCGACTTTTCCCGGTGCTGTTAGGTTAGCCGTGTCAACAAGTATAGATGCAAGAGCCATCTTTGCGATTTGGGCATCCCAGCCTTGGGTCACTGAACCGTCATCGATTGCATATTCGCCTTGAGCATGGGCAGCGCCGGAGGAGAGTGAGGAGCTGGAAATGTTGTCCCATGCTGATTTGCAGTAACGAACAGCGAGACTGGTGCAGGAACCGCATTTTTCTACGATGCGAGGTTCAGGCCCTGTGTCTTTAGGAATCGCGTTTTCCTCATCATGGTGATCGATGACTCCATATACTTGTTTAGAGTATTTTTCACCTAATTCTCCTTGTAGCTTATTGTGGTCTACTAGTATCCAGCGTATGTTTTCTGGTTGTTTGAGGTGGGTGGGGAGGTCATTGAGGGTGAGAAGATGAGAGGAAGAGATGTTTGCATGTTTGCACACGGCAGTAAATTCAGGGCGTAGGCGTAGGCCCGAGTGTGGTATGTTCAGGAGAGGGATGTAGAGGGGTGAGAAGGCATTGCGTGGTGGGGCGATGGATCGGATGTAGGCGTAAAGCAGGGACGAAGTTAGGGAATCGAGGTCTGTGCGGGTTTAGCATTCTCTATATCAGCGGCTTTTATGGAGAAGGAGGGTCATGAACCAGCAGACTCGTTGCCAATGACTATGTTGACTTTCTGGTCCCCGTTGGCTGCTTGTGCAAGATTCCTTTTGGCATATTGTAGGAATGCACGAAGGGAGTTGCGTGGAAAAGCCATGGAGCACGATCAACAGCTCACGATTAGCAGCTCAGCACGTCGAGGGTACTAATTCCGGCCACGCGAAAACCTGGAAAAATCCCGAGAAAATTACCAGATTTCTAGAGATAACCATTATTTAATCTTAAGTTCTGCTTCACACTCTGTGGTGAGTGAGTTATTGGAAGTCTGTATTTTTCGATGGTTTAGGCGTCGCTTATCTTTTTTGCGTGGCCGGAATTTATGCTGTGTACCCTCGGGCTGTGGGATTAGGAAAGGGATGGAGATGTGCACACCGCTCGGTCAATGCTCAACAAGACGCTGACAGTAGTAGAGATTAATGTTTAACAATTATAGTGCTAGCACTTTCTGTTCATTACGGCGTATAATCCGCCAAGCTAGCTATTTCCTCTCCATTCATTCTTTTCCTATGCAACCTCAATGAAACCCGGTCCATACAGCGTAGCCTCCGCTACCTCATCAGCACTCATAAAGGTCTGACCAGTGCCCTTAACCAAGGCAGCAACAGTCAATCCGTTCGCGAACCGAGCAGCCGATTCGAATGGGAAACTGGCTGTGAAGTGCGAAAGGCCAGCGATCGAGGTCACAGACGAGATTGGGACTGACAGTGGGAGATTTTGCCCAGAGAGGTACACAATCTCGTTGGTTTCTGGTGCCACAGCGCCTGGAACGGCGAATTCGAGCGTCATATTCACAGGCGCAGGCGTCGACACAACAGTCAAAGGCCCAAATGTCGTCAGATTGATACTCGTCAACGGCTGCGGGCACGACCCGGGTACGATAAACATCTGAACTGCCGTGAATGCAAAACTAGGCGATCCACCAGTCAAGAATGGCGCCGCACTGGGTGTCTTTTGTGCGGTAGAGCGGAACCAGCCGACTTGTTCTCCTTCTTGGGCGAGGACGGAGCCGATGAGGGGCACGAGGGGGGCTTCGTCGCCAGCATCGGCGGCGAAGGCGACTTGGGCTTTGGGGAGTGTGCCGAGGACTACGTCGGTGAAGGTTTGGGCGAGGGCGATGGCTTGGGTGAAGTTGGTGACGGGAAATTGGTATTCGCAAGGCGCGATGGCGGGTTGGCCGCCGGACATGAGGATGCCGTTTACGCCCGCTGCGTGAAGTTTTTCTTGCTGGGACGGGGGTTAGCAAGGATGGAAGGAATGAGAAAACGTGAGGGCTGTGCGACTTACATTTACCACTGCGGTAAGCGATTTGAGCACGTATGTGTAGTCCAGAGGTGCGAGAGCTGCGGCATCGTAGCCGGTCACGTTGTTTGTGATATTGGCGATCAGCTCAGTGAAGTATGCGACTTCGAAGATCTCGTTCAGTGCGAGGAGCTGGAGCGTCGTTACACCCGTGCCCTTCAAGCTTGTTGGGAGCGGCGAATTTGGGAGTGAGCCTTGAGCTTCCTTTTCGATCTCTGCGAGCTGGGCGGGATCGGGAGAAGGGAATCCATCAGAGAGTGGAAACTTAAATGGCGCTGCTGCGACACTGGCGGCCGCAGCAGATAGAGTGACTAATGTAGTGAAATACATCGTGAGAGTAGCAATATGGGGTTGTTTGGAGAACTTGAGATGGGGGTTCTGAAGGAGGTGAAAGGGACAAAGAAGATGGGAAAAGCTGGTTGCATATGAACTAATAAAGACAGCTCAAACAATGACGAGTGATGTGATACGGATCACGTTCCAGGCATTAATGTGGCACCAGCAGGCACTGTTGGGATCCGAAGATCGCGAGAGCTGAAAGTCAAAAGTACGAGCAAAAACAAAAGCAGAAAACACCCATGGGGCACGTCTAGGGGCAAGGGGAGGACGGCCTTCTGCTAGGTACCTCACAGGGCTACGTACAAGCAGCTAGGCGTCAGCCGGCTGACCCCATAGAGCTAAAGCTACCCCTCATCTGACTATCTGACTGAGCTAAGCCGAAACTAAGCTGCCGGCTCTCGAAATCCCCGCTCTGAGCAGCACCTGCATACCATATTGGGCTAGACGTAGCGCGTTAGGTGATCGCTAGCGGGCATAGAATTACTCTTTCGAGCGATTTGTCACAGCCTTACGGGAAAGCAGTGTGTCAATTTTCTCCGCTCACTTTCGCCCATTATTTTCGAGTCACAAGGTACCTCGGTACTGTTGTTCGCCCCTCCCTAAACTTTCTGCTACCTAGATTCAACGTGAATGAGAATGATGTACTCCGTTCTATCTCCACGTGAAAGATTGATTATTGAGCAAACAAGCCGTGATTTACAAGGCAACAAGGTGGAAGGATTAGATAGCTGCTTCCAACTAGGCTCAAACCAGTGTGTACTCTACAACGTTACCCCCATCCAATGCTCAGGGTTCGGTATGGTTGTCGTCAAGGGTCTGAAGCCTCTTGAACTAGGACGGTGGGTGCTGTGATCACTCTTCCCCATCAACCTCCTCAATGGGCCACGATGAAGGAGTCATCGTAAAGTTCGAGGAATTCCTGATGGGGCGCTCGCATCTTCGCGTGGTAATGGGAGCCGATGAGAAATAACTCCTGGCACAAGCGTACCCTAAAAGTATTAGTTCAGACACTCATGCGTTCTCCTCGTCCGAATGAGACGACATACACTACCCTTTGCCTGTCGACCTTGGCCACAGACACCGACTTTTCTCTTCTGTCTGATGACTGCTTTCTTCTGCTCGTCGAATGGTCTTTTGTTGCGTTTAGGCTTGGACACGGAGTAGGGTCGAGAATTCCAAGTCTCTTTCTCCTTTTGGGGCCGTCTCAAGGCCGAAGGCTGAGGGCGAGGCTTATAGACTGTTGTCGTCTCGGCATGAGACCTTGCAGAAAAGTCGAAGTCACCGACTTTAATTTCAAGTGCAACATCTTTGGCCTTGATGTAAGACTCCGTAAAGTCATCGCGACCATCCGCTTTATATTGCGCATTCGCTGTACGTAGCTTTACCGGCACCGAGTGTATTAGGGTATTGCTTGCAATGTGGAACGGAGGCACAGTAAAGAAGCTGTGCAGTAAAGGACAGACACGGACACATAAACTGCATCCTTGAGGGAAACACATCGACTTGGGGATGCTGCAAGGTGGCTCCTAAGCTCTCAAACAAACGTCAAAGTATCTTTGCTTACAAAGATTCGGCGCTCTTGTGAGCGCTTATGAAACCCAGAAGGCCGAAGTAATGCAGATACCTACATGGCTTTTGCAATGGTCCAATGCTTTTCAAGGTTCTGCTATTGATCTGCTTGACCTTATCAGCAACAATCACATGTCTTATCTTTACTGTGCTGCTATAGCTCGGGGTTGTCTTCCTCATGAATCATACAGTACATGATGGTCGCTGCATTACCAGCTGTGTGCGTGTTTAACAAGACGACAGGATTCTGCGCAGGACTCGCGCCCAAAATGAACACACGTTTAGTGCTGCCTTCTCATCGTGCGGCTTGGATGGACGGTCATATAATGGACATGAAGATTACGTGTTCATTCATTGACCTAAGGTGACCCTATCCACCAACCCTTTATTATTGAGCAAAAAAGACAGGTTTTAAAAAGCAAATCACTTGCATTAGTGAAGCAGGAATTTGCTGGGGAAGTCGCCAAGGACTCCGAATAACATCTGTGATGGTACAACAAGGCGAAGGGAGGAGGATTCCAAACCGTACCCACGCCCCAAAACTCAAGGCCGCAGAAGGATTTCTACCTCGAGCACATGGCCATCCAGGCGCTGTAATCGAAGAAACGTAATGGAAGAATCGAGCGTACGCACCGGTTGGATTTGTAATCGTCTTCGAAGATATTGCACTTCGGACTTGCCAGTCGGCCTTCTGTAGGCACCGCGATGGCCGTATAAGGGTCAGTAATTCTGCTTGAATGCATCAGGCAACACGAACTTGGATTCTAGAGTCTAAAACAGCGGAAGGAAGAGGAGCTGCTTCAGATACTCGAACACATCATCTTTGTGCTCAACAAAACTTCCGGCCCAGGAGCTGACGTTCTCATTGCTTGATCTTGAAGTCCACGTCTCGAGGGTTCACATCTTCATTTCATGGGGGCTTGACATTGCGGATACGAGGAATGGGAATTGCCCTTGGGAATTCTTCGTTCTAAGAGGCACTGTTGACATTGAAAGAGAATATTGTTCTGTCTATCAAAAAGAGCTGAAAAGAATATCATCTTCCAGCAGCCTACGCTAACAATCGTAAGGTAGAATGTACCAGGATACCTCCGTCATGGTAAGCCACAGCTTAATGCATCCCAAGTCATGCTTGCGAAATCGGATGGGAAAGCAGGAATCGCCACCTTCTTTACCCGCAACTATGGCTTTGCTATCTCAGGCTCCAAAGCAGGGACATGCGCTCTACAACGCCCACTCTACAGTACACGGCGAGACCCAAGCACTAGATTTCAATGAAGGGAGCTTACAGCCCAGCACGGTCTATCATCGCAGCTATCGGTTGTGCCAACGCTGGCACCACCATCAGCTTCGCGTATGCTCAGGTCGTTCGCTTGTCGCACCATCACCCATATGACACCTTTTGTACCTTACCTTCGTCGTTCAGGTGGATGTTCAATCTGTTGCCGCATTACTAGGGCTCCTTTCGATCTTTCCCAGCAGTTTGACCAACCTTGAGGGTTCAAAGTCACAAGTCAAAATAGATCCTGGAGTCACAATGCGACGATAACGTGGAAGCTGGTCGATGGCAAAGGTCTGTAGTCAAGGGTCAGGATCAGGATCAGGATCAGGATCCACACAATCATCACCAGCGAAGGCGCGGCCCAGAAGGAGGTAAATTGGTGCGGGATGAGCTTCTCAAGGCTGATGAAAGGGTGCTTCAAAATCCTACAAGTGCTTACATTCGCATCCTTGGCCGAACCTTCGCACAGCGTCTTGCCGATCAGGCGCCTTCCCCAGAGCATTTCATTCTGACGTCTCTCCTCTGCCGTTGGTTTCGGAGGTTCGTCAACGATCTCGATGTCGCTTAAGGAATGTTGCGGTCTTTCAATAATCTGGTACTGCTGCTTGACAACGTCAACATGGCACGTTCGCGCTGGCTATCTTTCAAGAGACATACTCGTGCTTGTTGATTTTCCATTGCTTTGTAAGAAAAGCGTTTTCACGTAAATCTATCAGGCCTATTCGGATTAACAGCAGGCTAGACAGGGTAGACATATATAGGAGAAGGGCTATAAGATAGGCATTAAGAAACTTGATGGGTCATCGCTGTGACCTCGGACCAATCTTGCTACGGAAAAACTCCGGCGCAACGACTAAAAGGAGCCACCCCTGACTCGGTGATAATTACTATATTTGATTTTTGAATCGCTAAATCCTTCTAAGGCTGAGAAGCACGGCACGCACGGTTCGGGTTTCATCAAGTTTCAGAACAACCTCAATGTTATATGGCCGATGACCACGCTCTGTGGCCACCAGCGGTTATCGTTGAGCAACTATTAACCAAGCTCTGCAACTACGATCGGGACCCACTAAGAGGAAAGTCCCCCGACCATACTCGGCGCCCGCGATAACGCTGAGCGGGTCCCTAGCCAAGCTCTACGAGCCGTCACAGATACAACTAAGTACATCTACAAAAGTGCAAGCGACTCTGAGAATCCTAATTTGCTCGGAGCGCTCAGGGCCGTTTAGGATTCTCAAAACCGCTTAATACCGGCTTAGTATTCTTAATAGAATACCGGCTTAGCATTCTCAGGGCCGCTCAGGATTATTTGTTTATATAGCCATTACTGCTACCCCCATAGATGCGCGCATACATGGCCATTGCTGCCCCCCATAGATGCGCGCATACCTCCATTTATGGCCTATACATACGCGTATATATGATGTTCCATGATCGCCCCTATCGACGGCAGCGACCCCCCGGAACCACCCCTAACGCCAGCAACTTTTGATTCCCGGATTCGATCGATTCGCGCGAAATCCTCGCGATGACGACGCCCGGGCTTTGCCACACTGTTTATAAGGCGACGTTCTGCCAGGTACAGTTAATCGTCGCACCTGACTAAGCCAAGCTCTTAGTCAGGTGCGACGATTATAGGGTGCGACAGCGACAGGGCCTTGGTCATGAGTGGGGCCCTTGGCCATGAATGGAATGGGGGCCATGTATGGGGGCCATGTTGGTGGCGCATTCTAAATTTAGGGATTCACAAGCCAAAAATATTCTCAGGAGCGCTCATTTACGCTCACGGGCGCTAATAGCGCTCTAGAGTTCAAGACATAGTATCACCCCGCTCAACCCCGCTCAACCGGCTTATATGCGCTTAGAGCGCTTAGAGCCTGCCCTACACTTTTGTAGATGCTAGTTACCGGCTATGGAGTCAATATACTACTAAGTAGCGTATCGACTAGCCCCGACACCCCCCACGATACCTTTAGGACCCTGCGGCGGGTGTACTTCTATACTATACTAATACTAGCTTCTAAAAGTCGAAGGAAGGGGAGTTTCTATTTCCAAGTAAATACTAGTATTTTAGTATATAAAAGTTTCTTATATAGCCCCAAGCTAGTTTCTCCCGAAATTAATATATATCGCTTATAGTAATAGCCGGAGATATATTACTATAGAGTATACGCGTTATTATAAAGTTTGCGCGTCGTTATAGAGTAAATCCGCTATAGGGTAAAAGTTTAATTAAAGTTAAAAGTAAAGTAAAATAAAGTCTCTAGAATAGTATTTTCGTTATTATTTATATATAACTATCGCTTAATCCTAGGTTTAATACTTATATTATTTACTTTATTATTAATTTACTCTTATTAGTCCCCGCTCTTGTTTATTAAATTATATCGTCGTCGCCTTTAATATCCCGGTACTCCTCGTTATTAATATCTTTATACTAGAGTAACTAGTCGGTATAATCTTTAATTAACGGAGGTTATTTATAATTTATTCCCTCTATCTACTCCCTTTTTAATAAGAGATTCTTATAAATATAGTCCTACTTTTATATATAGTCCTATTTTTATATATAGTTTTATTTTTATATATAGTTCTTTTCTTTTATAACTACCTAAAAGATTTCCGCTAAAATTACTATTATTATAGTTATTATTATTATAGTTTTCGTCGTCGTAATTTCTACTACTAACTCCGATATAATTATATTAGTAGTTTCTTATTTAATTAATATAGTAATAAAATTAAAGTTAATTATTTAGAAGGATATAGTAATATTTCTAACTTCGGGGGTAAAGAATAAATATTTCTTTTTTAATTTATAATATTTATTTTTAATATTTTCTAAAATTTCTCGTACTTTTAGATAGTATTTTATATCGACGCCGTTTTTAATATTATTATAATACTTTAATACTAAAATCTTCTAAATATCTTTATAAATAATAAATTTATAGTCCTCGAATATAGTTATTTATTCTACTTATTACTCTAAGAGAATTATATCGAATAGAATATATTATTATTAAATATAACGATATAGTAGCTAGTATTAACGGTGGAATAAATAAATATATATTAACTCGTCTTTATCGAGTTTACCCTAAATAACTTCGTTTTATTCGACTACTCTTTTAATTAAATAAAATTATTCGATTAGTAACTCTTAAATAATAACTAGAAATAATATTAAATTAGAATATTTAGAGTACTTAGTACTCTAGAATAAATATACTTTAGTAATTTAATTCTAGGTACGTCTTTACTACTCTTTAATAATAAAAGCGATATAACTAGTTATTCTAATAAGACTGAAATTTAATTAATTAATAATAGTATATTTTTTAATAAAGGTATACTAGGATTTAACCCTATTTATCGATATATATTATAGAAGAAAATAAGAGTACTAATAGGCGTAATATATTTATTTTTCGTATATATCCTATTATTCTTTCTTAATATATCTCTATTTCTTTAAAGGCGTAGCGCGGAGAGTTATTTTAATTTCGTCTTTATAACTAACTTTAATATAGTATATATATAAGACTTTATGAAGGTATTTAAAGTTTTTAATATATTTTTTAAAATTTAAAATTCGCCGAAGAGTATATTCTAAATAAATATAATAAAGGAAATAGTTTATTTTTATCTCGCCGTCGATAAGGCCCCGAAAAGTAAATTTAACTACGTATTATTTAATTACTAAATCGTCGGTAATAAAATAACGCAGTTTCTAATCTTTATAGAAATAATACTATTCTTTAATTTACCTTAAAGTAGTATTTATAATATTACTATCTTTATATATATTTAGGAAATTAGTATATAGGATCTAAAAATTACTCTTATCGCGTATTATAATAATAAATAAAAACTACCCTAAATAGTTAGTTTTATAGGTAGAATCTATAATAATTAAATAACTATAATATATAAAGATTTATAGATACTCTAGGAAAATTAATTAATTAATAATAAAGTAAAAGTAAAGTGAAAATCTTATTTAAATTTATTTAAATAATAGTAAAAGACGTTATTTTATCGTATTTATATTACGCGGTAATATTAATAATATTATTACTAGTTTATTACCTCTCCTATAAATATTATTACTATTATTATATTATTATACTATATTAAGACTAGCTTTATAATAGTTATTAAATATAGTATATAGATCCTATATAGGGAGTATATAGTGTAATTATATTATTTATATTATAGTTTCCGGTACTCCGGAGCTCTTTTTAGAAATAAGAAACTCGGAGCCCTTACTTTAACTCTTTAGAGATTAATTCTATTATTTAAATCTAAAGATTATTTTCCTATTAAAGTTTTATATTTATTTTTATATTATTATAAATACCCTAGATACTATAATTTAATAATTTTAATCTCTTTTAACTTTCTTAGGTAGTAATCCGTTAGAAGTATAAAAAATCTTTTTAAAAATAATTATCCCGAAGGCGAGATATATAGGATTAATACTTTAGATAAAAATACGGGAGATTTACTAAAGAATATAAATTTAACGGTAAATTAATAATTTATAGAATTAAAACGTAAATAGAAAGCCCTCGAAAAAAAGGCCTCTATTATTATAATTTAAAAGAATATTAAAAATTTATAACGTATTATCGTAGGTAAAGGAGGGAAGGAAATCGAAGATAATTTTTAAAAATTAAATATAGAAGACGAAAACGGCCCGACGATAAATCGTAGTTAAATCGGTCTTAATATAAATTAAGGTAATTTATAATTATCGAAACTATAAGATTTTTATACGAAGAATCCGTAAAATTATTAAGAATAAATTTATAATATAAAGACTACGTTCCGTTTAATACCCGTAAACTTTCGAATAAACGAAAAAAAGATTTTATATATAATACCTTATTTAAAGAGATAAATTAAGAATTTATAAAATAAATATAAAGAACTCTATCTAATAAATATATTAATATAAAAGTTCTTTACGAATTATTTATTTAACGTAATCGAGGACCCTTTAAACCGAGTTATAAATATAAATTTTAAATATTAATATACGCGCTAAAGGAATAATTAATTAATACGAGATTATCTACAAAAGTATAAGCGACTCCGAGAATCCTAATTTGCTTAGAGCGTTTAGGCCCGTTTACGAGCGCTAAAAGCGCTCGCGGCCGTTTAAGATTCTTAGACTCGCTTACGAGAATATTATTATTTACGAATACTTATTAACTATAATAATCGCGTTTATAAATTATATCTTTACGATATTAATATAGCCTAGATTCCTCGTCTCGTTTAAATTATTTAGATATATACCGATTCTTATTAAAGTATATATAATATTCGATCCTACGTTATAAATTAGTCGCCTATAGTTATTTAGTAGAATTAAATATATAAAATCTATTTTAGATTTCTAACCTAGGTTTTAATTTAGGATATTTATTACTTTTATATTATTATAATCGTTATTAAGAAATTACTCCCGATTTTAATACCCCTACTACCTTTTTTATATTATTAATTTAGATATTTATCCTAGCCTAGCTATTAAAGGATTCTATTTAATATACCGATTAACGCGGTCGGCGAGCGTTTATTATAATACGTAAATATTTTCCTTATAAGTATTATAACTTTATTAATTTAATAAACTTTTGTTTATTTATTTTATAATTATATTTAAATTATTTCTTTTAATCTCGAGCCCGCGCTTTACTCTTAACGGAAAGATATATATTTATATACTTTTCGCCCTTATTAAAGTCGCGTAGATATTTATTATATTTATATTATTATTTTAAGAAATAATCTTTCCTCCGGTATTAATCGAGAGGTATATTAATAAAATAAAAATTCGTAAAAACCTATATTTAGATACGGAGGACGGGTTTTAGGAGTCGTATATTTAAAGAAAACTTTATAAAGATACCCGTTATAGGTAGTATTTATTATAATATTATAAAATCTAATTACGTAGGTAGTCTAGCCGAGGATAATAAATAAAGTATCGAAAAATTAATAATACTACGCTTTTTATAACCGGGCGGGAGCTTTAGACTTTATATAATTAAATATAATTCTATATAACGTAATTATTAGATATAAGTAGTTACTCTATATTAATAAATTCTTAACGGATTTTAAATATTTTATATAATATAATACTTAGCCTAATTTATCGTTATATATTATATTTAATTATACCTTTATTATACTAGCTTATAGGTAGAGTTATTTTAAAACTATACTCTTCTTTTTATTAAGATTTGAGTAAGAGGTCTTTACTTTTATCTTTTATTTCCTAATTTATAATTTATTTATAAATATAATCTAAGTTAGTTTAATATATTTATTACTTTACTTTTAATAAATTTATATCTTATTTTTTTTTATAAACCTACTTCTTATTATATTACGTTATTATATTATTTATTAAATATTATTTTAATATATTAAATTTTAATTATACTACCGTCTTAACGAATTAAACGAAGAGGAATTTAAGAGAGAGTTTTAACTATATAAATAAAGAGCTTTAACTAGTATTAAATATTACGATTATATAACTTATATTATATCCCGAGGTTTTAGACCTTAAAAAATAGAGTAATAAAAATATTATTTTCATATTCGTTATAATATTAATAACCGATTTTCCTTCTTTATTTATTAGAGTTCTAGTAAATACCGCCTAAAAAATAAAATATATAAAAAGTATTATAAGATTCTACTAGAATAATATAACCGCTTTTAAAAAAGAGATATTTATATCTCCTTTTAGGCTCGCTTAACTCTTTATATTTAATTATTTTTTAAAATCTCTTTTTTCTTATTTTATAATATTTATTACTCTTATACCGGTCCCTTAATTTACGTTTAATAAAAACTTTAATATTATAGTTATTAAAGGCGCGGTATTAGGCGGCGAAGTAATCGAGTTTATAATTTATAAATTTATTAAAATTAATCCCGCGCGATCTTTAGGTAGCGATATTAAATTCGAGTTTATTAATTATTTAATCTTTATTATAATCTTAGTTAAAGAATAAATTATAGATTTAAAAAACGACCGACTTTACGGAATATACCTTTATAATAAATTATTATTATTTTTAATTACTCGCCGGCTAGTTAAATTCCTTAAATTTCGGCGTAATAAAGAATAAAGCCGAGTTAATTTATATATTAAATTAAATATTTATTCTTCCTCCGAGACTCGTAAATTTTATAATTTATATTTAGTCTTTATAGCGAAGGATTCTTTAGTATTTATAATATTTCTTTTTTTACCTTAAGAATATACCCCTTCCCCTTTATTATTTTTATTTAATTATATTACTCTCTTTAAATATTTAATTATTACGTTTAAATTATTAAAGTATTTTTAAATAACGAAACTACCCTACTTTATAAAGCCTAAAATAAATAAATATCGTTATAAATTTATTATAACCGAAGAGAAAGGCGATCTATATATAATTTAAAAACGAAAATAATAAAGGTAACTTTAAAAAATAATATTAAATAATAAAGATAATAATTATAAAAGTAATTAATTATTAGAGTTATTTATATCTAAAGAGTTAAAGGAAGATAAATAAAAAGAGTAGATTAATAATAAAGAAGAGCCGATTAATATTAAAACGAACTATTAATTTTAAAATAATAAGGAACTAGGCGAAAATATAAACTAGTAAAAATTATAAATTTATATACTTCGCCGCCTTTATAGTAATTTTTATTAATTTCTTTCTTAATATTAAAGCGCAGTTTAATAATAAAGAGTACGAATATATAGTTAATTTTAATTTATAGGAATTTTACTATTATTTAATAGGTTTTAAAACTACTAATATAAGGATTAATTAATATATTAAAATACTTAATATAAAATATAGTCTTACTTAATATTAGGTCTTTAATATTTATATTATATACTTCTAGGCTAGAAACGGCTTTAATAATAATATTCTCGCTAACGGTATAAACCTTAAAAAGGTATATCTTATCTTAAAACTAAATTAAATTATTAATCGTTAACTTTAAGTAGTTTTATAAATAATTTAAATTATTAATATCTCCCTTTTTAAAAGCCTTCTTTATTAAATATATAATACGGTTAAATACTATCGTCGCTCGTTAAACCCGAAGGAGTAGTTATAGTATCGCGCCGTTAATAATAACAAGACGTATTTAAATCTATTAAGATTCTTCGCGTAATATTTATACGATTCTTTATCCGATATTATAAAAATAATTCTTAAGAAGAGGTTTTATTTATATTTTATAATTAAAGTTATCCTTTTTATATAATATAATTAATAATTTAAAATATACGTACCTAACGAAGGAGTAAGGCTTCGCTTTATTATTCTTTATAATTAATATAATACCAGTAATCTCTTAACGACGGAGGATATCGATATAATATAACTTATTTATTTTTAATAATTCGTTAATTATAAAAATTAATATTTCGAAGGGGGGTCTCTCCGCCTAGATATTTAAAAAAGAAAAGAAAAGGCCGTCGAGGGAACGGAGTAATATATAATTCTAACTACTCCTAAATTTTATTAAATATATATTACTCGGCCTCTTAATATCGAATATATTTAAACTAAAGATAAAGAACTACTATTTAATAGACTAAAGAGTAAAACTATATAAAAGTAAATTAAAACTTTTATCCCCGTTATTATACCTAAATAAATAATAATAAACGAGTTCTACCTAATAAAATTAATAGCTTAAAGGTTATAAACGGATATCTAAATTATATAAAAATACTTTCGGACCGGAATACTAGCCCTCCTCGCGATAAATAATATATTTATTATAATAGGGCCCGGCGATATTAAAGGCGTTATTCAATATCTAAAAAATCCTAAAATTAATAACGAAGATCGATATAGTCTTATAATAGACGAGGTTCTAGACTATAATAAAAAATTTAAAAACTATATTACGAACGATAAATAAAAATCTCGTATATAAGATTTAGTTTTAATATTCGGTCTTTATATAATTAACTTTACTTTATAACGTATTAAGAAAACTAAATAATTTAAGAAAAATATTCTTAATCTCTTTAAACTAATATATAATAACGTAAATATTAAATTTCTATAAAGCCGTCGTAAAGTATTTAAGGATTTTACTTCGAAATTCGCCGGTAATATTTAAAAATTACTTCGAAAATAAATAAAGATAAAGAATAATAATATACTCTTTAAAATTAACTAGTTATTCTTTAAAACTATAACTCGATAGTTATTTATAGCCGCTACGATTCTTTAATTATTATAATATTAAATAAACTCGGAAAAGAATATAAATTAATAATTCCTCGTCGATAAATATACTCGTAATATATTTATCCCCGATAACGATATAAGAGAGGGTATATATTTATTTTCGGTAATTAACTCTCTTACTAAAGAGTTTCTAAAGTATAAAATATTAAATATAATTTTTACGAAAACGATCTATAAATAAAGAAAGATATTAATCTTCTCGAAATATATTTTAGTTATATTTTTTATATAATACGTAAATCTTATTACTCTCCTTTAATTATAACTTTAATTTTTCCTTATATAAAATTACCCTTAATTATTCTAGAAATCTATATTAAAAGCTTTTTAGTATATTATTAAATACCTAGTTTATCCTATAAACGCCCGGCTTTATTATTAATACTTTAATAAAATTATCCGTAAAGCTTTTATTAATAAATTTTAGGAAGAGTATATTAATAGTAATCCGAATAATTTTTTCGTGGTCCTAGATTAGGCGCTCCGTCTATAGGTATTTATTAGAGTATTAAATATCTTAGGTACCGGCTTTACTTTATATAAATCGATAATAATAGTTTTTATAGAATTTATCGGTAAACCTAGCGATAAAGATTAAGTAATTAAATAAATTTATAAAATAGGGTAATAATACCCCGTCGTTATTTATTAATTATTCTATATAGATCCTATAACTAGTATTATAGTAGAGGTAATTATATTAAAGAAGGCGAAGGCTCGTAATATATTTATTACGGGTATCTTTAATATCGTAGGGTATATAATAAATCTCGACGGTTTAAAGGGAACGGAAAATAATAAAGATATACTAAACGATAATTAAGGGATAATTTTAATAATTTCGTTAAGAAGTAAATATCGGGTATATTCTAAATTAGGGGGTAAATTACTTCTACGTTAAATACCTAAATTAAATTTATAATAATATTATTTAAATTTAAAAACCGATATTATATTTAAGAGCCAGAACCTTAGGTTATATTAATTATTAATAAATTACTTCTCTTCTTATTTTTAATCTTTTAGACTCTACTTTTATCCTATATAATTATTTCTATTTATTTAATATATTTAATAAAATAACTTCTTTTACTTATTTCGACTAGTCTCCTTTATATTTATATAATAAATCTACGCCGCTTTATAGTATTACTTCCTTTATATTATTATATTTATTTATTAAATAGCGATTCTTTTTATTATTATTATATCGCCGCCTTAAATCTTATATCCTCTTTATTAAATAATCTACCCGAGGATTCTATCTAATATACCGATTAATACGGTCGGCGAGTATCCATTATAATACGTAAATATTTTCCCCGCGAGCGTTATAACTTTATTAATTTAATAGGCTTTTATTTACTTATTTTATAATTATATTTAAATTATTTCTCTTAATCTCGAGCCCGCGCTTTATTCTTAACGGAAAGATATATATCTACGTAATTTTCGTTTTTATTAAAGTCGCGTAGGTATTTATTATATCCGAATTATTATTTTAAAAACCGGCCTTTCCCCCGATATAAAGAAAGAAGTAAGAGGATAAAATAAAAAATTCGTTAGAGCCTATATTTAAATAAGAAGGACGGATTTTAGGGGTTATTAATCTAGGAGTTTTACTTTTAAAGAAGGCTCTATAAAGATAACTACTATAAATAATATCTATTATAATATTATAAAGCCTATTTATATAAACGGTTTAATTAAGGATAAAGATAAAGTATAAAGAGGCTAGTAATATTATATTTTTATAATTAGGCGGGAGCTTTAAATTTTACGTAATTAAATATAATATTATATAAAGTTATCACTAGAGGTAGGTAGTTACTTTATATTAATAAACTTTTAATATATTTTTAATACTTTATATAATAGAATATTTAGCTCGGTTTATTTTAACGTATACTACTCTACTTTATATTTACTATAATATTCTATAAATAAAGTAATTTTAATTTAATACTTCTCTTCTTTTTAAATCCCCGGTAAAAGAGTTATTATGAAAATAAATTCTTAAAATTCATTCTAAATCGACCTATTATAGATTCTAAAAAAAGATAATTTAAGTTAGAAATTTAATTTAATTTAAATTATTAGATTTCTCCTTTCCTACTACTTTTATTTTATCTTTAATTATTAATCCTTTATCGATCGCTTTACTTTTATAATAAAGATAATACTTTATTTAAATCTTTATTACTACCGCTTTATATATAAATAATATCTTTATATTATATAGCGTTAAGATATATTATAGAATATTTTAAATTAAAACGAATTTAACTAGAAACTATAGACCCTAAAATATATATTAATAAATATATTATTTCTACCTTCGCTACGAAGAATTTTTTATTATTATTCGCGATACTCTTAAATAATACTATCTCGGGAAAAGAGTATACTCTTAATATTATAAAATTTAACGATAATAATATATCTTACTTTAAAGAAGAGATATTTATATTTCTCTTTATACCCGCTTAATTCCTTATATTTAATTAATCTTTAATATCTTAGTCTTCTCGTTATATAATATTTAGTACTTTAACGTCGGTCCTTTATATTACGCTTAAAGAGAAACTTAATATATTAATTATTAAAAATAGGTTATTAAAGGGGCGAGGCCTTTAAATATATAATTTAAAAATTTATTAAAATTAATCCCGCGCGACTTCTAGGTAGCGATATTATATTCGAGTTTATTAATTATTTAATCTTTATTTAAATCTTAATTAAAGAGTAAATTATAGATTTAAAAAATAACCGACTTTACGAAATATACTTTAATTATATTTTATTATTATTTTTAACTACTCGCCGGTTAATAGAAATTTTTAAATCTCGGTATTATAAAGAATAAAACCGAGCTAAAATATTTATTAAACTAGGTATTTATTTTTTCCCTAAAACTCGTAAAGTTTATAATTTATATTTAATCTTCGTAATAATAGATTCTTTAACGCCTATAATACTCCCCCCTCCGTTTTAATAATTTATTTCTTTTTTTTAATTATCTTTACCTAATCGCCCCGTCTTTTATCTCGCGTTAATTTTTTATACTCCCGCCGTTACGGGCTAATCTAATAACTTTAATAATATATATCGCGAAACCGGAGATAAAAGGGTATAAATATAAATAACCTTTAAATTAAATATAAATTAATAACGATATAATTATCCTACCGGAGGTATATTTATTATATAAGAAAAAACGGGTAATCTTAAATAAATAATAAAGAGAAAAAAGATAATAAATATATAAAGGATAAATTTATTAAGAGAAAGATTAATAAGGAGACGCGATTATATTTAAAAAATAAAGAGAGGTTAGATAAGAAATAAAGTTAGTAAAAACTATAAATTTATATACTTCGCCGTATTCGTAATAACTTTTATTAAGTTTTTTTCTCGATATTAAAGCGTAATTTAATAATAAAGAATATATATATATATATAAACTCGATATATAGGAATCGTATTATTATTTATTTAACCTCGACTCTATTAATACTAGGATTAATAATATATTAAAATACCCGGTATAAAAATTTATCTTATTTAGTACTAGGTCTTTAATATTTATATTATATATATCCGGGCTAGAAACGGCTTTAACGGTAATACTTTTATTAACGATATAAACCTCGGAAAAGTATATCCTATTTTAAAACTAAATTAAATTATTAATTATTAATTTTAAATAGCTTCGCAGATAATTTAAGTTATTAATATTATCCTTTTCGAAAACCTTCTCTACGAAATATATATAATTATTAAATAATATCGTTACTCGTTAGATACTAAAGAGCGGATAAAGTATCGCGCTACCGATAATAATAATTATTATTTAAATCTATTAAAGTTCTTTAAATAATATCTTTACGATTCTTTATATAATATTATTAAATTAATCCCTAAAAAAGGGTTTTATTTTATATATAAGGTAAAAGAAATTATTCCTATATAATTTAATTAATAGCCGAAGATATACGCGCCTTATATAAGTATAAGGCTTCTTTTTCGCGTTCTTTATAATTAATATAATATTAATAATCTTTTAACGGCGGAGGAATTTAATATAATACGACCTAAATATTTTTAGGCGCCCGCCTAGTTCGAAAATAAAAGATTTATAAAACCTTTTTCCTCGGATCTTTAAAAGGGAAAAAAAGTAATTATTAAAAAAACGAAGTAATATATAATCTCGATAACTCCTAGTTTTTATAACGTATATATTATTTAGCCTTTTAGTATTTTATATAATTAAATTAAAGATATAATATTACCGCCTAGTAGATTAAATAATAGGGTTATATAAAAATAGTCTAAAGACCTTATCCCTATCGTTATATTTATATAAATAATTATCGACGAATTCTATTTATTAAAGTTTATAATTTAGGGATTATAAAGGGTTATTTAAATTATATAGATATATTATTAAATAGGAGTTCTTTTATTATTTATTATAAACGATATACTTATTACTATTAGGCCTATTAATATCGAAGGCGTAATTCGTTATTTTAAAGATTTTAAATTTGATAATAAAGATCTATATAGCTTTACTACGAATAAGATTCTATAATTTAATCGTAATTCAAAGTTATTACTAAAAACGGTAATAATTATCCTAGTTTATAAAATTTAGTTTTAATATTCGGCCGTTAAATAATTAACTTTACGCTATAACGTATTAAAAAAAGTAAATAATTTAGATATAATATCTTTAATCTCGTTAAATACGTATATAAAAGTATACCCTTCGATTTTTTACTCGGTCGTTATAAAATACTCGATAATTCTACCTCGAAGCTCGTTAATAAACTTTAAATATTACTTCGAAAATAAATATAGAATAAAAAAAAAGATATATATTTTATATTAAAAAATTCGTTCCTTAAGACTATAACTCGATAATTTATTTTCGCCGCGATATTCCCTTTACTTTTAAAATATTAAGGAGAATTAGAAGATAATATAAATTAATAATCGCTCGGTACCGATTTTACTCGCGATATACTCGATTTTAATAATAGGATAAAAAAGACTATATATTTATTTACGAGGATTAACTTTTTTATTAAAGATATCCTAAAATCTAAAGGATTAAATAAAATTTTTAGGAAAATAAAACGGGAGGAAAAAAAGGTTTTAATCTTCTCGAATTATACTATAATTATATTATTTATTTAATATATAAATACTTTTACTCTCTTTTAACTACCGCTTCTATAATTCTTATATAAAAATATACTCGTTTATTATAGAAACCTTTATTAAAAACCTTTTAATATATCGTTAAATATCCTCTTTATCCTATAATTATTTAGTTATATTATAACGACTTAAATAATCGAATCTACTAAAGTTTAATAAATAGATTTTAAAAAAAGTATATTAAAAACGAGTTAAATACTCCTCCCGAAATCGCGGATTAAGAGCTCCGCCCGTAGGTATTTATTAATATATTAAGTATTTTAAATACCGGCTATACTCTATATAAAGCGATAATAGTAGTTTTAATTAATTCTATCGGCGCTTCTAACTATATAGATTAAATTATTAAACGATTAAATAGGATAAATAAGAGTAGACTCTCTTTATTTACCGGCTATCGTATATAGATCTTTAAAATAACGTTATAATAGAGATAATAATAATAAAGAAAATATAGACTCGTAATATATTCGCTACGGGTATTATTAACCTTAAAGGGAAGGGAGTTATATTACTATAATTTAATCGGGTTATTTTAATCGTAGGCGATTAATTAAGGATAAAAATAACGACGAAGATATAGTATAATTATAGTATATTAATTTAGAAGTCGAGTAGATTCTATATTAAGTATTTAATTATTTTTATTTTAATTATTTAACCTAGATTCCGTAAAAAAGGACTATATACTATAGGGCGATTTTATACTTAATAACTAAATCTTAAATTATACTAATTATCTATAAATTATTTTTATTATTATTTTTAATTTACTCTTAAATCTTATCTACCTCTTTTTAAATAATTAATTATAGGAGTTTTATATATTTAAAAGAATATCTTTCGTCCCCTTTTTAATATTTCTCCGCCTAATTCTATTATCGCCCGGCTAGTACTATTATACTTATTTTTAATTTACACTCCTCCTACTTTTATTATAATAAGGTTATAATTAATATTTATTTAATAAACTAGTATAATACCTAAGGCCGCTAGCGTAGAGCTAGCGGCTTAGTAATAATATAAAAGACGTAAGGTAGTTACGGGGTTCATTATTAAGTAGTTTTTAAATCCTAGATTTAGTAGTAGAACTAATCTCTAAGGATTCTAATAAAACGGGGGAACGCTATATCGGTAAAGCGGTGAGCCCGTATTCTACCGAAAAAGGCGGAAAAGGCGCTTAGATCTGTTTAGCTTATATACTAGCCCAGGAAATCAATTTGACACTAGAGTTACTAAATACGCATTTAGTACCTCGACTTATTTTGAATAATTTTGAATAAATCGGAATAAGCTAGTCTAAGTAGTACCGGTAGATAGTTAGATATATATAGTAATAAGTGAATTATATAGTCTATAATACCGCGCCAGCTTAGGGGGTATTACGCGCGTATATAATTTTCGTAAATCAATGTAATTTAAAATCGAAATTAGATTAGCGTGGTTATAGCGCTCTATATAGCCTTAGCGAGCTACCCGGCGCTAGTAGAAAATCACGGATTTAAAATCTTAAATCCGAAATTACTATTTTTACGTTTTTTAGTTGAATTTTTTTTTTTTTTTTTTTCTTTTTTTTAACATTCTCTTTTCGTTATTTTTCCGCCTAAATCAGCAAAATACGCATTTAGTACCTCGATTTTGTTATGCGGGCTACCGCTTTACCGATGTAACTCGATATAGGATTATTAAGAGTTAGAACCCCGCGATACTAAGGCTAGAACCCCGTATCGATAAATAATAATATTATAGAGGTAGCGGGGCGTAGGCGTATATAATATACTAGCGCCTTTAACGGGGCGTAGGCGTATATAACGTATTACCGCTTTATAATTATCTCCCCTTTTAGGCCCTAGTCCCTAGGTACCTAAATACTTTAGTTAAAAAATACTTATTAAAAAACCTTTAAACCCTTAAAGGGAAATAAGGGAAAAAAGTTATCTAGTATAACGACGTTACCGTAGCGGTAACCTAAGTATAAGACTGCGTACCTAATCTTATAGTACGTATAGTATTAGTCACGGAATAGTATTTAGCTAAATAGTCGAAGTTTATTAAAAAACCTTTAACCCTATAAGGGGATAAGGAAAAAGAAAAAGAATCTTCTAGTTTATACTATCGGTCCTATAGCGCTAATATTTAATACTAGTCGCGGATCGATATAAAACTATTTCCTATAGTATTATTATATAGTACTAGTAACGGAAAAGTAATACTACTAAACTACCCCTACTATATAGTAGTACTAGTAGTAAATAAATAATATATTCATAAAGTTATCCTTATAGTGTTAATATATAGTAATAGTAGTTAAGTAAATAATGTTTCTTTCGTCCCTACAGTGCTATTATATATAATAATAACGGAGCGAAATTATATACACTATCGTTCTTATAGCGCTTATAGTACTTATAGTAAATATAGTATATTAGATTATTCCTATAGTACCTATAGTACTAGTAACGGAATAGTAGTAGCCACTCTTATTATATACTCCTACTATACTATAAAAACACTAGTAGTAAGGTATTATATATAAGCGGTACAGCCCTAATATTATACCCGGAGATTAGTAATAATATAAATACTATAGTAACGGTAGTAACTATTAATAAAAGTAAGGTGGCGGAGCGGAGGCGCGTATCGACGTATAATAACGCTAAGGTATTTAGCGCGACGGTTTATTATATAAATAAACTCGCCCGTTTATTACTTTCTCTTTTCGTAACTCCTTTAGCCTCTCTCGTATATTATTACTCTAACTTTATAATAGCGTTCTAGTATCATAATTAATATATAGATAATACTCTCGTTATATATAACTTTCTTCTAACTCTATAAATAGCTCTTATTTACTAATAGTATTAATTTATTTATATTAATTTATTTTAGATATAAATATACTAATAAATATAACCAGTCCGTTATTAACGCGGCTACGCGATATTAATTATAGTAGTAATTTATTATACTTCGTCGCTCCTTTACCGGGTCTACTTTTATAATTTTAATAATAATTATATTCGAGGTACGTCCCCTCCTTATACGCTTTATTATATTAATTATTATAGAATCGACTATTACGTAAAAGTAAATTATAACCGTAAGTTTTAAGATAATATATATTAATAATAATAAATCCTTAAGCCTTTTTAAAGGAAAGTAAAAAGATTTATATATCGGTATACCCGTATCGGTAATAGGACTCTTAAAGAAGAACGTAAACGTAAATTAATAAATAAAGAAATTACTTAGTAGCGTAAAATATATAGTAAAATAATAATAACTAGTAGGTAAGCTCCTACTATAATCGCTAACCTATAAAATTAATTAACGGCGGCGAACTAGCGTATTAAGGAATTAAAGGCGATAAATAAAGTTCTCGAAAAAGAGGCCGAGAGTTTCCGTTAGTATAAACGGGACCTAAAGAGTCTTAAAGAAGATAACGTCCTTAAGGATTATACTAGAGAAACTACGTCTTCTTTTAATAATTTCGATAATAATTAAATCTTTCGTATAATATAATAACGATATCGAATTCTTTTTTTCTTAAATCGGCGTTAATTAAATTTACTTAAATATACTATTTAATAGTATATTTTAGGCGTTTATATAAATTATACCTAAAATAAAAGTATTTTTATAAATACGATATCTTATCGTTATCGTATATAAATAATTTAATAATAAATTAAATTTAGTTATACCTTAAAACTATATAATAAAGTTATAAATATAAAGGAGAATATCCGTTATATAAGTATTAATATAAAAATAGTAATACTTACTTTTAATATCGGCTCCGTTTACTCCGCCTTATTATTTTATACGACTAAATAACCTCTTTAATTATATTTATATATTTATATTTACTACCCGCCTATTTAAAGGCTTTAATTAATTTATTAATACTAGTAAACTCTTCGTCTAGTAGTTATTAATTATATTCTTCGCCTTAATTAGTTTATTTAACTTTATACTAGATACCTTCCTTATTTTTAACTTTATTAATTACCTCTTTTACCTTTTATAACTTATTATTATTAATAAATTCGGGGGCTTATATAAAAGATTCCGCCGTATTAATATAGTCGCGAAGATAATATAATTTAAATAACGATATATAAAAGGTATTATAGATTTTATATATAAAAGGTAATAATAGGCGGTAAGTTTATACTCCTATTTTATTAATAATTTTAAAGGGCCTTATAAACTTATAGGATAATTTCTTATTTAGGCGCTTTTACTTTAAGTTCTTTATTATTAATATAATTAAATCGTTAACCTTATAACTTTATAGTTTATACGTTTTATTATATTATTTAACTTAATATTCGGTAGCGCTTTAAAGGCGCTTTATAACTTTATTCTTTAGAACTTATAATTATTATACTTTATTATTTATAATTAGTATTCTTCTTTCTTTAAAGTCGTCCTCGACCTCTTAACGGATTTTAGAATAATAACTATATATACGGAAAAACGGCGTCGTTCCGACGGCGGCGCTTTAATTATTATTTATTAAGAATTCTACTATAAGTAGTAATCTAGCCTAATTAATTTATTTATTATTAATAAATATACGTAAATAATACTTTAATACCTAATTTTAACGCTTTATTTATTTATTTATTTAAGGGTAAAAGATAGTATTTAAACGTCGTTTAATTTTCGAATAAAAATATATAACCGACTAGAAGGCGCTCGTAAAAATAGAGCCTCTATCGCTAACGATACTATTAAGTATATTATAACGGTAAATAATTTTAGAATAAAATACTTCCGTTAGTTAAATAGTATCGATTTTAATAATTATAAATATATACCTAGCTATTTTTATAAATCGATTTACTACGATAAAAATAGTGTTATAAACGGTACCTCTATATTTATTAGGCGGTAAATTAATTATAAAATCTATAGAAATTTCCTTCTATAATTAAATAGTAATAAGAAGCGAATTTAATTCGTTATATAGGCGATATCGCGGCGCCTTCGTCCGTTAATATATATCGTAAATTTTAATATAATTCGTAACTTACTTTAAATTACCCTCCTAGAAAAATTTTCGGGTAAATAATTTATACGACTTCGTAGCGTTAAAATAACCTATTAAAGAATTATTATAATACCTCTTTATAAGCTCTTCTCTTAAAGCTTTATCCTTTAATATATAAAGGCGACCGTTATATCTTAATAATCCCTTAGAGTCTATAATTTATACTTTATTCTTTATACGACGGCGGTCCTTTAATATATTCGCTTTAGTTCGAAAAAAGTTTACTTAATTATTATAAACTTATAATTCCTAAATTAACGTTTTAATAGGCCTTTTAGGATTATCGTATATAATTTTAAATATTATTATAACGTCCCGCTTTAGAATTATTACTCTTAACCTTATAATTTAAAAAATAAAAGTTATAACTACCCTTACTTCCTTATCTCCTTCTGATAATTAATCGTTAATCTAAAGAATAAGTTTATTTTAAAGCGTTAATAATAATTTAATATTTAACGGCGATACTCCCTTATAATTAAGGCGCCGCGACGGTATATTAATAGGATTTAATTTTCTAGCCCGATAAAAGATCTTAAAATTATAAATAACTAACCTAAATACTTAACGGGCCTATTTAAAATTTAGTTTTTTCTACTTTATAAAACCCTTTAAGTTATTATAATTAATTTAAATTTTAATATAATAGGGGTTACCTTCTAGGTAGTATTATTATTATTTTATTACTACTACGATAACGAGTAATTCTTAATTATAGGTCTTATAGTTTTATTCTAGGGGATTTAATTTCCGCGACTAAAATATTATAAAGCGTTAATAATTATCTTTATTTTATTATAATAATATAAAATTAAAATTAAAGTTAGAAATATCCGTCTTTATACGTAATTATTTAATTAAATTATAATAACGTAGAAAAGGCGCGTTTACGAATATATCTCGTAAGATTTAAAACGCTTCCGTAGCGCCGTCTATTTATTTAAACGGACCTATTTTTTTATTTATTTTACTACCCTTAAATAGGCTAGTAAACGGTGTAATTATATTAAAATAATTATAAATAAACTACCTATAAAAGTTAACGAAGCCTAAAAAGATTTATACCTCCCGATAAATTTTCGATTAAGGTTATTCCTTAATAGTCTTAACGCGTTCCGGGTTTATAACTACCTTATTAATAAATATAATAAAACCTAAGAACTCGACCGTTTCGGTATTAAATTAATACTTCTTAAAGTTAATAAATAGCTAGAACTAACGTAATCGTTTAAATATTTATTTAATATACCGTTAATACTCCGCCGGATTAATATTATAAATTAGGATATTATCTAGATATATTATATACGTTATATTTATTAAATTTATAAACGTACGGTTAATATAAACTTAAAATATCGCCGGTACGTTAACGAGTTTAAAAGGTATAACTAAATATTCGAAGTAACTATAACGAGTTCGGAAAGTAGTTTTTTATTTATCGCCTTCCTTAATCCGGATCCTATAATAAATATCCTTAAGATTTAACTTCGTAAAGATTTTAGAACCGTATAAACGGTTTAATATCTCGGTAATTAAGGGTAATAGGTATCGATTCTTAATAATTACCGTATTTAAGCCCCGGTAATTAACGTAAAAATATAACCTATTATTCTTTTTAAATATAAAAAGAATCGGTATTTTAATTAAAAAAGTTAAATAACGGATCTAGCCCTTATAAAATAAGGATTTTAAATAACGCCGAAGCTCCGATAATTTAGTTTAAAATAAGTTATAAAGAGGCTTATAAGGCGGTTCTTTATTAACTTTTATTTTAATAATATAATCCCCCTATTTAAAAATAAGTAGGGTACTCGTTTTCTCGTTAAAAAAATATTATAAAACTTTATAAATTCCCTAGGAACCTTTAAATTAGGAAGTTCTTTTTATTCGCCTTACGATACCGTAATATATATAACCGCGAACATATTCGGTTCGTTTTTAAGATTATTAATAAACTTAACCGGTTCCTTAATTTATAAATTACTAGAATTAATTTTAAACCGTTATTAATCCGCCTTAAGATTAATTAATATCTTTAATTAACGTAACCTAGGTATACCTAGAATAACGTTTAAACCTTTAAAATTTATAATATAGGATAAAGTATTATATTTACGCCTTTAACCTTAATTATCGACTATCTAATAATTTAATTAATACGCGTTATAATAATATATACTTTACCCGTTAATTACTTTAGCTAGTAGTAAAATAGTGTTATAAGGTTCTAAATTATTTTTAACGACGAACTATTATAAAATTAAATTAATTTACGCTCTTAAATTAATTAAGGTAATAAACTACCTAATTTTATTTTAAAGGGTAATCTAACCCTTAAAAAGAATAAAAAAATATATCTTTATTAATCGTTTTTCTTACCCTTCTTCCGAGGCGTAAATTAAGCTTAATCGTTTTTTACCGATACCGCGCCGATATATATAACTAGTTTATTTATATCGGGATATCTAGGCTTAATATAGTCTTCCGTTCTATAATAATAATAAATAATCTTATCGTACGAAGAATTAACGGTATTAATTTTACGTTTATTACCCTTCTCTTTTAAATATATTTATTTAATATTATCGCCGGCGTTAAACTTAATAATTCGGTTTATTATAAATTTTCCTTTATTAGGGTTCTTTAACTAGGAACCTGAATTAAAATTAAAACCGTTTATTAATTATATATACTCTAGATTCTTTTCTTATATAATAACCTAGGTAAGAATCTCTTTAAATAAATATACTACCGGTATTAAAGATCTTATTCTTAAATTTAGGTTTAAATTTAATTAAAAAGAAATTTACTTTATACTCCTCCGAAAACGGGGGTAACTAGGCCTTTATTTCTTTAAAGTAAGCCTTAAATAACGATACCTTTTAATAAGGTTATTATTTAGTTTCCTCCTACTTCTTATAGGCGAGGAGACGACGGTTAATTAAATCCGTTATTAAATTAAGAAGAAACTTCTTAAAAAAGCTAAACGTAATATTAACTAAACTATATAAATCGTAGTACCTATATTACTACGTTAAAGGGTTACTTTCTAACGAGTTTATATAATATACGATCCTTAAATAATTAATAGTAAAATACTTAAGATTAATTAAAAATTTAATATTTACGTCGCGGAATTAGCGTAAATATTTATTTTCGCTCGTACCTTTATAAGAACGTATTTTATTAAGGCGTAGCGTTTTCGCCTTAATAAGGATATCCCTATTAAGCGTAATTAAACTTATTATTATTCTACCGGTAGGCGTAATAATTAAGGGACTTTTATTATAAATAGTAAATTCCGTTAACGCTCCGCTAACGGGCGTAGAAATAATAAGATTATATAACTCTTAATTTTAAGTTTATAATACCCTTAACTCTTATTATTATTTAAGGTAACGGTTTTCTTCCTTAATAACTTTAAACTATATATTTAAAATCTCTTCGGGGGTAGTAATACCTTCGAATTCATTATCGTTTTTACGGCGGGGGTCGTCGGAGGGGGCTTAATTAATATTATCGTCGCTAAATTCTTCTAAACGTCCCGAGGTTAAATTTAATATCGTAACGACGATAGGCCTTTTCCTTAAAAAGGTTTAAAAGATTAAAATTATAATACCTAAGGCCGCTAGCGTAGAGCTAGCGGTTTAATAATAATATAAAAGACGTAAGATAATTACGGGGTTTATTATTAAATAATTCTTAAATCCTAGATTTAATAATAGAATTAATCTCTAAGAATTCTAATAAAACGGGGGAATATTAACTCGATATAGGATTATTAAAAATTAAAACCCCGCGATATTAAGGCTAGAACCCCGTATCGATAAATAATAATATTATAAAGGTAGCGGGGCGTAGGCGTATATAATATACTAGCGCCTTTAACGGGGCGTAGGCGTATATAACGTACTACCACTTTATACTATAATAATATATCTATAATAAGAGATCTAATATATAAACTTATATATCTCTTACGTTAAAAAATATAAATAAAGTAATAATAATAGAAATTAAAAAAGAGTATAAGTTATTATTAACCCTAATATAAATTTAAAATAAAAATATTATTTACGCTAAAATTTCGCGTTAACTATAAAGTTATATCTAAAATAGAAAAGTAATATAGGTTAAATTATCCTAAAAAGACCTTTAGTCGACCGATAGAATTATATTAAATAAAATATTAAAGAAAATATTTCTAGTAATTATTACGTATAAATTAAGAATTAAGTATACGAGTTTTAAATATTTTTATAAACTAGAGGTATTCTTAGAAGCGAGCTAGATTCTTAATTATACTTAAATAGGTTAATAGCGCTCGGGAATTAGGATATAATATTACTCCGCTCAAACCGGCTTAACCGGCTCACGAGCGCTTAGAGCGCTCAAAGCCTACTCTATACTTTTATAGATAATATCGATATTTATTTTAATACCCTCGAAACCGAATTACCTCTTTATAATAAAAAGTAATAGATAATTTATCTAATAACCCGCTTAAGACCCGATATTTTAAAAGAAGTTAACCGAGCCTAAAATATTCCTATTAAGCGAACCGAATTTATATCGTTTATAATATATTATAAACGTAATCTTAATCGGGACTTTAAGATATAAGATAATAATTAAGATAATTAATTAAAACCTCGGAAGAGGTATAAAAAGGGGTTAAAGGGCGGAGATAATAAAAATAAATTTAATATAAAAGAATAAGGTTCTAATAATAATAATTATAAAAATATAAATAAAATATATACGACTCGCGCGAGCGATAAGAACCTTAAAGATATTAAATATTTTAATTATCATAAGTTCGGCTACTACTTTAATAAATATCTAAAGAAGAAAATAAAAATTATTAATTATATCGGCGATTATACCGCCGAGTTAAAAAATAATAAACTCTCGGGGAGATCTTTATCTTAAGGGAATAAAAGGAAATAAAAACCCGATAAAATATAAATATCGATAACGAAGTTATTACGAACTTAATTAATATTAATATAAAAATTATTCGTATTAAAATAGATAAAGATCTAGGAGCGGAGATAAATATTATTAATAAAATATTTATATAATAGTATAACTTAAAGCGTTTTAAGAGCGAGCCGTTATCGACTCTTAAATAAATAAGCGGGTAATTTATTTATTATTATAATATTTATAATATCGTCTACCGGTTAACTGATTTATAGAGATAAATTAAAGAGTATAATAATATTTTTTATTCTATTAATAAAAAAGGCTCGCTTATTATTATAAATATACCGGTTATAAAAAAGGAAAAGATTTAAACTAACTATAATATATATATCTAGCGGTTCGGTATCGCGCTAAATATATATATATTAAAATTATTTAAGGATTTTACGAAATTATTAAAGATATAACTAGTTATATATATATTAATTTATATTAAAACTAATCCCTTTAATTAAGATCCTATTAATAGAAACGAGGCTAGGAAAGGCGATACTATTATTAATATAATATTTTTTAATAATTCTATTATTATACCGCCTACGCTTCTTAATAAATTTATAAATTTTAATAATATCTTTTTAAATAAAGAAATAGGTCGATTACCGTCGTATAAAGACAGCGATTATATAATTAATATAAAGAGTAACCTATTATACGGGCCTTTTTATAATCTATCGAATTTAAAATTAATAGAGTTAAGGAGATATTTAGACGATATCTTAACGAAGAATTAAATTAAATACTCCGTAAACCCCGCTAGAGCTCCTATCCTTTTTATTCTAACGAGAAATAATAGATTATAACTATATATCGACTACCGAGGTTTTAATAAAATGATTATTAAGAATTATTACTCGTTACTCTTAATTAATAAAACGCTAAATCGCCTAAATAATATTATATAATTTACGAAACTTAATTTAAAAGATATTTATTATCGAATAAAAATTAAAGAAGGCGATAAATAGAAGATAATATTTCGTATATAATATAATCTTTTTAAATATATAGTAATATCTTTTAATTTAACGAATATATTTACTACTTTTTAAATCTATATTAATAAATCGTTAACGAGTTTAATAAATATATTTTATATCGTTTATCTAGATAATATCCTAATTTATTTAAATTTAAAAGAGGAGTATATTAACTATATACGATAAATACTCGAACGCCTACGAAAATATTCTTTATTCGCGAGTTTTAAGAAATACGAGTTCTTTACTCGGTTAATTAAGTTTCTAGAGTTTATTATAAATACCGAAGATATATCGATAAACGAACGTAGGATTAATATAATTTAATCTTAATTAAAACTAAAGTCCTTTTATAATATATAAGTATTTTTAAGCTTTATTAATTTTTATCGTCGATTTATCTATTATTATTTATAGATAATAGGCCTATTAACGGGTTTATTAAAAAATAGTTAAAATAATAAAAAATTTAGTCTATTTAAATAACCTAAAGAAATAAAATAAATATTTTACCTACTTCGCGATTTATTCTCGTATATATTTATTCTAGTATACTTTAATCTAGAATTAGAAATTCGGATTAAACTAAATACTTCTAATTTTACCGTGGCTACGATTTTAATATAATTATAAAATAATAATAAATAATATCCCGTCGCTTTCTAGTCTCGTAAGATATAAGGTTTAGAAATTCGATACGAGATTTATAATAAAAAACTCCTTATAATCGTTATAATATTTAAATAATAGTAATATTATTTTAAAAATAATTTATATAAAATAAAAGTCTTAATTAATTATAATAACCTAAGGGGTTTTATAAATATTAAATAATTAAATAACCGTTAAGCGCGTTAAGTAATAAGACTTTTATCTTTTAATTTCTTAATTTCGTATTATTCTAAAAAAAGTAATTTAGCCGATAACTCTTTACGTCGTTTTAATTATAAAGACTAGAATAACTTTTTAGATAATATATTACTTATATTATAATAAAAATTATTAAATTTAGAAAGTATTAATTAAGGCCCTATTTTCACTATAATATAAAATACGTTCGTAGATATAAAAGATCTAGATATAAATAATATTTCGCTAGTATTAAATAATATATCCGTAAATATTATATAAAATTTAATACGCGTAAAATTTACGTTACTAGGGTCTTTAAAGTTTATTATAAAAAAGATATATTTTTCGGTAATATATTTATTTAGGCCTAAAGAGTTAATATTTAAATAAAGAAATCTAAAGAATTTAAGCGAGACGTTTATTTAAATCGATTACGATATAATATAGAAATTATTTTACCCTATTATTAGAATTATAAACTATAGACTATTTATTCTACGTATTATTACTAAATTAATAGTATTTTACGAAACGATTTATAACGCTAAAAACTTATTATTAATTAAAATAATTCGCGCTTTATAAAAGAATAATTTCTTTTTATAAATAAATATCGCCGAAATTATATAGGCCGATTACTAGCGTTCCGCCGGAGTATAAATTTTAGATTCTATATTAATTCTTAGATATAATAATAAAGTTTATATATTTAAAGAAGGATTAGTCCGCGAAGAACTACTATAACGATATTATAATAATATATTAATAGAATACTTTAATATTAAGAAAATAACGGAGTTATTTATTAGAAAATATTTCTAGAGTACTCTTAAAGCCGATATATAAGAATATATCGATATATATAATATATACTAGCGGGTTAAAGTATATCGAAACCGCCTTTATAACGAGATTAATTCTTTATTATATCCTATAGGGCCGTAGAAGGAAATTATAATAAATTTTATTACTAACTTACCTCTAAATAAACGATATAAACACGTTTATAATATAGTCCTTATAATTATAAATAAATATATAAAGATATTATAATATATTTTAATTATAAAAACGATCGACTCTACGGGGTTAATAGAGTTAATATTCGAAAAAATTATTTTAAAGTTTAGAGTTCTTAATAAGATTATTTCTAATAAAGATTCTATCTTTATAAATACGTTTTAATTAAAAGTATATTATTTAATAAAAATTAAGAGGCGCCTAAATACCGTATTTTATTTATAGACGGATAACTAGATAAAATACTAGAATTAAACCCTAGAATACTATTTAAGAACCTTCTATTTAAGCGAGTAAAATAACTAGGTAGTACTTTTACTTATAATAGAATAAATATATTATAATATATAGTATATAATAATAAAATAGATATTATTTATAATTATATATAATTATAATTTATCTCTTAAACCGTATCTCGAGGGCGAGATATACGAGGGAGAAATACCGTCGGTATAAAAAAGAATTAAAAAATTAAATACTTTAAGAGAATACTTAATAAGAGTATAGATTATCGCGGTCGAGGCGTAGAAACGTAGTTATAATAAAAGATATAAACCGAAATTATTTAATATAAATAACCTTATATTATTATTAATTAAAAACTTAATATAAAAATAACTAAATAAGAAGCTCTTTTATAAAAGAATTAAATTATTTAAGATTTTAGATATTATCGGAATATAAATATACCGCCTAGGATTATTAATTAATTATTATATTTATAATATTTTCTATATATCGTTTCTAGAGCCGTATTATTAACGGTAGAATAATATTTCGATTCTTAATATACCTCTACCGGAATTAATAAATAATACGAACGAATAAAAAGTAAAAGAGGTACTAAAAAAGAAAAAGATAAAAAGCGAGATATTTTATTTTATAAAATTAACTAGGATAACTAAAGACCTTTAATAAATAAATTAATATAAATATTTTAGATAACGCGCTAGAACTACGAGAAGTATTCGAAGAGAATACGAAGATAAAAAAGATATAGAAAATAAAGAGTAGGAAAAGGAAGTATTATTAATTACTAACTACTATTAACTACTTTTTATTAATAAATTTCGAGCGAGATATATCTTTACGACTAATAGGGCGCTTATAGGTAGGTTTATATTTAAGGCGGCTAGTTTTCTTAATATAAAGACTCGGCTATTTACGAGTAAGGCCGGGGCCGGGAAATTAAATTAAAAAATAAAGGGTAAAAATAGAATTAAGATTAAAATTATTAATTTTATTTTTAACTTCTTCTTTAGAAGCCTCGTAAGAAGATATTAATTTATTTAAAATATAATAACTCGTACCCTTTATACCGCCGTATTAAGGGCGAGGCTTTATAATATTTTTAATTAAAAGAGCTTTACGACTAGATACTATAACTCGTTATATACTACTAAAGAATAAAATAGGATCGATAATATCGAGATCGTTAATAATAGGTATATTAAATTAATTAATAACGGGATTAAAGCCGGGAGAAAATTCGTATTCGGAGATATTTTATATATATCGCGCACGAGTCTTATCCTCCGCTTTATAATCGGCTTTATCTTCGTCCGTCGATTTAAATAAATTATTAAATTAATATTATATAGTTTTACTTTAAAGTATATTTATATCCCGGGTAATAATCTCTCTCTAAAAGATTATTAATATCTAAATTATATCTAAATTATATTAATTTACTAAAGTATAAAAGGTATTATTTATACCCTCGATATTTATAATAAATCGAGATATTAATTATAATATATTCTTCCCTCTTTTAATATCGTTACTTTTAAGTTTAATTTTTTAAAGAAAGATTATAATATTTTTCGTATACTTAACGATACGCTAGCGAAGATATTTATTAGGGCCTCGACGTTCTAAATAATTAAAAAGAGAATTTATAAAAATTTAAAATTTAAAAGAAATCTAGATATATTAATATAATTTAGTTTTGGAATACTAGCGATATATAAAATTATATAGGTATTTATTCTTTACGTAATAAATATACTTTATATATAATATTTTATTATATAGGACGTAATTATCTAGGCTTATCCGCTTAAAGTAACGGAGATATAAAAATATAAATAAAGACGGGATAGGAGTAGAGCGGGCGGTTATTATATAAAGAGCGATAATCGGAGACGTATTAAATATCTAAATATTATTATTAATATCGTATACTATAGAGATTAAATTAATATATTAAATATTAAAGTTATCTAGTTATATACGCGTCGCTAATAAAATAAAGTATAAAACTAATAATTTAAAAATAAAATAAATATTACGATAATATTAATTATTTTAAAAATATAAATAAATACCTTATTTAAAGATAGAATAAATTATTTATTTATTTTAATAATTATAAAATTAAAAAAAGAATTTAAATAAAGAAAAGAAAGATTTATTTAAATTATAATATATTAACTCTAGCCTTACCTACGGAATATATATATAATATTTACGACCTCGAGAAAGAGTTTAAAAATACGGCCGAGATTATTATAAATTAATAAAAGTCTAAATATAGTATAGTTATTAATAATAATATATAGGAGTTTATTATTAAGGCTCTCCGTTTTATACTATAATATAACGTCGATAGAACCTAGGTTAGTACTCGTAGAGAGGAGTATTAAGGATTAAAGGATAATAGGCTTCGTATTAATATAAGATAAAACTAGATAAATTTAATAAATTTAATTAATAGTTTAATAAACGTTTATATTTAGAATCTATAATTAAAAGTTTTAAGGAAAGTTAAATAAGAAGCTCCTATCTACTAGGAAAGTATATAGTTTATATAATAGAAGGAAACTATACTAAGAGTAATATACTCGGTCTACTCGCGATTATAAATATAGTAAACTCTCTTACTCGCGATATTTATTAGTATAAATATAGTAAATACTCTTACTCGCGATATTTATTAATATAAGTATAGTGAGTATACCTATTAGTACTATAGTAGGCGTAGTATTTATTACGATTTAAAGATCGTAATATTATCCCCTCTCCCGTTAAATTTTAGTTTTAAAAGTTTCCTAATTTCGTTATTATATTATTTTATAGAGTAAACCTTCGTAATTTAATATCCTATAAAAAGAAACTATTAAATAATTTAAAAAATATTAGCGCCGTAATACGTCCGTACCGGAGTTATATAAAAGAATCGAAGGCGTACTTTATTAGGGAGTCGTCGGAGAAATATATAAAATATATTCGCCTAGGATAAAATTATAACCTCGTTATCTCTTTATTAACGTTAAGGAGAATTTATAATAAATATTTATAAATGTAAAAAGAAGTCCGCGAAGTTTATATTTAATTAACCGAGTAGTATATTTAAATAAGTTATTTTAAACGATAACTTAAATACCTAGAAAATAAAGAGGAAGGACTAGTAATTACTAAATAAAGAAATATTATAGAATTAAAGGAGGACGAGTAATAAATTATTAAAATTATAAAGATATCGTTTAACGAACTCTTATTTAATATTTCTTTTAAATAATTTTAAATACCCGCTAGCTTTAATTAATTAGATATTATTTATTTTCTTTATAACTCTAATAAAACTCCTAAAGGAGTTATTAATAATTTATAAAATTAACGCTAGGCTTTTATATATTCTCTACTTTATTATATCCCTTTTATTTAACGAGGTAGTTTTAATTTTTTTTATCTAGAATTCTTTTTACCTCGAACTCCGTTTTTTTTTTAATTTAGAAATAAAAAGTATTTTATAAAGATATCTTAAAGTCCGCTAGTTTTAGTCGAGAGATATAGAATATTAAATATACCTTAACGTCGGCTAAAAGGTTTAGTTTATAATTAACTAGTCGTTTACTTTTCTTAATCGAAAATAATCCGATTTTAATATAATCTAGTTTCTTACTCGGTTTCTTATTTATTATATTTTTTATTAAGAGGTATACTTTATCCCCCTTCTTTAACTAAGGATACTCTTTTCGATATTTATCTACTATTAATTTTATCTAAGTATTTATCGATTTAATTTAGGCCTATATCTCTTTATATAATATCTTTATATTAATTATATAGACTAGCGCCCTATACGCGTTAAATCCCTATTTTAGGCCTAAAAACGTATTAATATATTTACTATAGTTTATAAAGAATAATATAAATTTCGTCGTATTAAATTACGCGTTATTAAATATTAGTTAAATTATAGGTAGAAGTCTTACCTAATTATTCTACTTCTTATTTACGTAATATCGTAAATATAATTTTATTATTTAGTTTATCCGCTTTATTTACCTATCCGTCTATAAGTAATATATAGTTAATATTCGTAACTTAGTTCCGATAGTATTAATTAGTATCTTTTAATAATTAAAGGTAAACTATTTATCTCGGTTAAAAGTAATCGACCTAGGTATATTATAATCCCTAATAAATCGATTTAATAATACGAAGGCGATTTATTCGGCCTTATATATTTCCTTAATTAATATTATTATTATATATTTATTAAGTTTATTATAGATTATTATTACGGAGTTAAAGATTTCTAACGTAACTAGGTCCTTTGATTTTAGTAATTTAATAACGAAATCTATTATAATATCGTTCTAAGATATTTCTAGTATTAGGGCGAATTAGATTTAACTATATTTAATATACCTTATAAACTTATTCTACTAGTATTCGATATATTTCTTAATATATTTCTCGACGTACGATTTTAATCCTAGTACGTCGTATTCTTTATAAATAAATTTTATAATTTTAATAACTCTAGGGTATCTTTAAACTAAATTATTATAATAATCGCGGATAATTTCCTTAAGATATTCTTTAGGAAAATAAGTCTTTTTATTATATTCTAGTAATTTAGTTTATAGTTACTAATTTTTTAATATAGTAATTAAAGTATCGTTTTCGTATTCCTTCTAAATATTATTAATAATTCCGGGAATAAAGATATATAACGTCGCTATTAGTTATTATACTAGGACTAGCGATTTATCCTATTATTAAATAAGGACTAGTTATATTACTATATCTTTATCCTCTATATAATCTTCTCGTTTATTAAATATATCGGCGCGACCGTTATTCTTTCTTAAGGTATAGAAGATTTTAAATTTATATTATCCTAATAATTCTAATTATTTAACTTATCTTCGGTTTAATTATTTTATCGTCGTAAAGTTAAGAAGATTCTTATAGTCCGTGAAGATAATAAGGTTTAAATAGTTTTCTATATATACCCGCTATTACTCTAGTACGGATACTACTACTAGTAATTCCTTATTATAAATATTATAGTTTTATTCCGTTAATAATATTTTCTTAGAATAATATATAATAGGGTACTATTTATCGTCTTTCTATTAAAGTATATAAACGTTTATTATTAAATCCGAAGCGTCGGTCTCGATTCGAGCTAGTTCGTTATTTCGAAAGGAATATAATACCGGCGGTTTCTTATAGGCCTTTTTAAATACCTCGAAAAATTATTATTCTTCTTTTTTTTATTAGAAAGTAATATCTTTCTTTATAATATCCGTTAATAGTAAAGTCTTTTTAGAATAGTCTTTAATAAATTTTCTATTAAAGTTCGTAAATCCTAAGAAACTTTATACTATCTTAATATTATATAATATAGGTTATTCTTTAATACTCTTAATCTTTTTAGGGTTTATATAAATACCTCTAGTATTAATTATAAACTTAAGGAATTTAATTAATTCCTTATAAAATTCGTATTTTTCTAGTTTAAAGAGAAGTCTAGTTAGTAATAAATAGGTTAGAATATCCTATATATATTAAATATATTCTTCTTTATTAGTAGAGTAAATTAAGATATTATCGAGGTATATAATTACCGTTATATCTAGGTATACTTATATAATATTATTAATTAATATTTAGTAGGTTACTAGTACGTTAATAAATCCAAAGAGTATTACTAGGTATTCGTAATAACCGTATTTAATTTTAAAAATAATCTTCTACTCCTCGCCTTTTTTTATTCGGATTAGATTATATACGCCTCGAAGATCTAGTTATATAAAGATTTTTATTATTATAAACCGATCCTATAGTTTATTAATATTTAGTAGAGGATACCGATTCTTTATTATAATATCGTTTAATTTTCGATAATTTATATAAAGTTATAAACTTTTATTCTTCTTTATTATAAAAAGAATTAGATAACCCGTTAATAATTTAGATTCTTAAATAAATTCTTTTTTAAAATTCTCGTCGATATACCCGCGAAATACTCCGAGTTTTTTTTTAATAAAGTATAAATAGGTTTAAATATCGGTGTTTTATTAAATTCGAGTTCGATTTTATAATCCTATAGTTAATATTTAGGTAATACTTTTATAATTATTTTTTCTTAAAAGAGGTATTTCTATCGTTAATACTCTTTAGGGATATTAAGAGGTTTATTTTTACTTTTAAAAACTTTAATTTATTCGCCTTATTAACTTCTTTAATTAGTATATATCAAGTCGGATCCTCGTATAAGGTTATTTTTATACGAAGATAAAGTATTATAAATTTCGACCGGGCTACGGTTCGACTTCTTATTTATAACTATTCTTTATAAATATATAAGTATTATACTAGCGACGTTTTTAATACGCGGAAATATAAATACTCCTCTCGTTTAATTTATTATTAAATTATATTTCTTTAATTAAGATATTCCTAGAATAATATAATAAATAATTATTTTTATTATATCGAAGGTAATTTCCTTATAGTAGTATTAAATAATAATTAATAGTAAGAATATTTCTTTATTTACTTTTCCTATTAATAACTTCGACCCGTCGGTTAATTAAAGTTTATATTATTCTTTCTTTTCTTAAATTAATAGGTTAGTTACTTAAGTTATTATTCGAGATATAAAGTTATTAATTATTCTTAAATCTATTATCGTAACGACCTTATATTCGTTAACTCTTACCGGTATTCGTATATATATATCGTATTAAGCTAAATATAGATATTATTCTAAAATTAATATATTAATCTCTTTATATTTCTCTTTAATATAAGGAACTAGTCTTTTCTCAATAAAGATAAAAATCCGTAGTACTCTTTAGACTCGAAATACCTCTCGTAATCTTTAATTAAATAATAGTATTATTTATCCTAGTTATAGTATTTCGTCTTCTTACTATATCCCGTCTAGTTCCGTAATTATAATTATTATTCTTTATCGTAGCCTAGGAAGATTTAGTTTTCTCTTTTCTTAATTAAATACTACGGGTAATTATCTTTAATATAATTATTCTATTAACTATAATTATATTTTAATTTTACGATATATTTTCGCTCTCTTAAGCTATCGTAATAGTATTTATAATATTCGTTTATATATATTAACTAGTATATCTCTTTATATTTTAGGTAATATTTAATATAAGTATAATTAATTTTAGAGGGTTATTTTTTTTTTTTTTTTTCCTTTAAGTTTCTTTTTTAATATAATAAATTAGGTTCTAAAATTATCGAGGTAATTTATTACCTAAAGTTATCCTTTAGAATTTATTATATTTTATTTTTATTCTTATCCTTCCTCTAAATCTTTCTTTAGAGTTTTATTATTAATATTATCTAGTTCTTCGAGCTTTCGAATTCTTTAAACGATTTTTTCTTTAATCTCCCTTTACTTCTTAAATAAGTTATTAAATATAATATTATTTTATACTAGATCTTTAGGGGATTTAGTTATACTATTTAATATCTCTTTCTTAAATATATTTAACTATTATCGATTTATTATATTTTTCGAACGATAATTCCTAGCGATATAGCCCGGCTTATTATAATTATAATAATTTATTATTTTTTTACCCTTTTATTATTATTTACTCTTTTTTTAAAATCCTCTTATAGGTCCCTTCTTAATAAAATCGAGTTCTATTAATATATAACTATACGGGTTAAGTTTCTTATAGCGGTTATAACTAATTAAATTATATCCGTTATTATAAACTCCTAAACGTCTTTATCCGTTAACTCCTCCGTTATAACGTTTCTCTATTATACGTTCGTATAGTTTATTATTAATTTTAATTACTTATTTTATAAATATATCGAGGTTCTTTATAACGGCTCCTACTCGTATAAATTCGTCTTTTATATTATCTTTTAGTCCTCGTCGATATATTATTATAAAAATAGTATCGTCCTAGTCCGTAAATATTATATAATATTAAAACTATACCGAGTAATCGGACGCAGACCTTCGTTATATTAAATATTAAATAATACGAATTACTATACTACGTTCGTTAGATAATTTAAATATATAGCGAATCTCGGTTTTAAATTTAGAGAAGTTTTTTATCTAAAGCTTTATTAATAAGTTATTAGTATTATTTACTACTTTTATATAATATTTTAAGAATAGTTTAATTTATTTCTATATATTACTTTTTATATAGGTTATTATAAAGATTATTTATTTAATAACTAATATTATATTCTCGTTGAATACGAAGAATAACTAGAGACATATTAACTAGTCGTTAAACTTTTTATACTCTTTATAATAATAATTTAATTAAATAACCTTAATACGGTCTCTTTCTTCTATAATATTACGTTTCTTAATACCGTTTTAGGTATTTAGGGCTAGGGCCTTTATTAATTTTAAAATATTTATTCTAAAAGTACTTAAAGTATTAAGGCTCTCCGTTTTATATCGTAATATAACGTCGATAGGACCTAGGTTAATACTCGTAGAAAGGAGTATTAAGAATTAAAGAATAATAAGTTTCGTATTAATATAAAATAAGACTAGATAAGTTTAATAAATTTAATTAATAATTTAATAAACGTTTATATTTAGAATCTATAATTAAAAGTTTTAAAAGAAGTTAAATACGAAGCTCTTATCTATTAAGAAAGTATATAGTTTATATAGTAGAAGAAAACTATATTAAAAGTAATATACTCGGTTTACTCGCGATTATAAATATAGTAAACTCTCTTACTCGCGATATTTATTAATATAAATATAGTAAATACCCTTGCTCGCGATATTTACTAGTATAAATATAGTGAGTATACTTATTAATACTATAGTAGGCGTAGTACTTATCACGACCTAAAGATCGTAATATTTATATATATAGAAGATAATAGGATATTATAAAAGAAGAAAAATTTAAAAATCGGCGAAGACTTTATACCTACGCTAAGACCGTTACTCGTATATATTTACTCTTATAATTAAAGTTCTTCCTAAATAATAGGGTAGAATAATTTATTTTACTACCGATATCGTTAAAGCCCTATTAATAATAAAGATTTATAATTTTTAATAATAATTATAATATTCTTTCCTTTACTTTTCCCTTTAGGTTTTAAGATTTTTATTAAATATTTAATATAATCTACGATTATATAACTACGCTAGTACGCGAGATATATACGATATATTATTAGTTTTAAAATATAATTTATTTCCCTCCCTTTTTCTTAATAAGTTTAGAGGTTTTTTATTAATATATTATTATTATTAAAATAGGAGATTAATCGAATTAAATAGAAGATATAGGTATTACGCGTATACTTTATTAAATTTAAATTATCCTATATTATACTCTTTTATAAAAATATTAAAGTATTAAACTAGTACTTATTAGTTTCGAGGGCGAAACTCTTAAAAGAGGAGATAATTATTATATTATATTGAAACTAGCTTTATAGTAGTTATTAAATATAGTATATAAATCCTATATAGGGAGTATACGGTGTAGTTATATTATTTATATTATAGTTTCTAGTGCTCCGGAGCCCTCTTTAGAAATAAGAGACTCGGAGCCTTTACTCTAACTCTTTAGAGATTAATTCTATTATTTAAACCTAAAGATTATTTTCCTATCAAGGCTTTATATTTACTTTTATATTACTATAAACACCCTAGGTACTATAACTTAATATATATTTATTTAATTCTATTTCCTCGAACTCTAATATCGGAGTTTACCCTCTTCTAGTTAGTATTAATATTATAAATATACTTTAATATAATATAAACGCCGCTAGCGTCATAGAGAACTTAATAATTAATAATATACTTTATACCGATTAAATTATTTTTAATAATAGTAATTTTATAACTCTATTCTATTTTATAAACTAGAGTATTTAAAATACCGGGATTAATTTTAATTAAATTTAAAAGATTAAAAATATAGTTATATTCTTTATAAACCTCGTTATTACTATTACCCCGAGTCTTATATAAATATATTTCGACGCGGTCGAAAAAAAATTCTTTCGACTTAGTTAATTATTTAATTAAATAATATTTAACTAGTTTTAATTTTATCCTATAAATACTAGGAGCGCGCGATTACTTTTTATATATTTCTTTACTTTTATAGCGCCTCTCTCTTTTAATAATAAAAGTAAAGAGGTATTTATAGTACTCTATTAAAATATATTCTTTTTAATTCGGATTATTCGCGTATTTATACTATACGTTAACGATATATAATTAATATAAAAGAAATTCCGCCCGATTCTATTTAATTAACTCGGAAGTAGGGACGAAAAGATATTATTATTATATAACGATATCGTTAAATACTTAAAAGATTATAAATATAATTTAATTTAAAAGGGGTTTTTTATAGCGGGCGCGTTTTATTAAAGAGGTAATAGTATTTATAACGGGGGTAATAATAATAAAAGCGATAATAATATTATTAAATTTAAAAGAGGTTATAGCGACGGTAATATAAATAATAGCGACGTTAATAAAGAGAAAGAGAGAGAGGTATAAAGTTAACGACGATAAAGTATATAAAAAGATAAGAATAAAATAATCGTAATATTTTATTTTTAATTAAATTTAGTAGATTAGTTTATTTATTTACTCCTCGCGTCTCTAATTACTACTACTATAGAATAGTATTAAGTGGCGGAGATTAGCGGATAGAGTAACCCTTAATAACCTAGTACTAGCTATAATATACCTACTTGGTAATAGAAGGTCCCGAAGGAAGCCTACCTACCTTAAATACACATTACGGTTAATTCTCTAGGAGAGATTAAGATATACTTAAAACGACCTAAATAGGTACACCACAAGCCAAAGCCATATCGCTATACTACAGAGAGAGGAAACAGGTTAGAATAAGATGGAATTATATAGATTCGGAGTTAGGACGGAAAATTTGCGACATATATATATATCCACGATCTGAGCGACAGAGGGCTTTAGTTTGATTTCGGGGATACAACCTCGAATAAATACCCTTAAGAGCTGCACTTATAGTGCACCCCCTATAGGCGTCTTTTTTTAATTTTGTTTCCTTTCTATCCTAGGCGAACACTCTATTATTTACTTACCGCAGGAAGGTACTGCCGGGGCTACGGCCTCCTAGCTGTGTAACCTTCGAACGGACTTACAGGTACACAGGACTGGTAGCTATAGGCTGGAACAACTCCATGGGCGGCCTCATAGAGCAGAGGGACGGCTTTACGCTTATAAGCATAAGCCCCATTTAGCTAGTTTCGAGCCAGGTTCCGGGCGTGGTGCCTGGGATTGAGACTCCCTTGCATGCGGAAAGGCGGATCAGTGTATAAATAAACCAACCAGCCAACCAACCAACCGAGATTAAGACCTACCCTGACCTAGGCGCCCCATCCACAGGCTTTAGGCAAGCTTTAATCAACATACACAGCCACTAATGAATAAACTGTCACCGCTGGGCGAAAGGTAAAAGAGCAACGAAACGAGATCTCGTTTCACTAAAACATTCGTCATGTTGTTCTTTCCTTCAGCCTTGGACCCACTTTCCTCCTTCACCACATGTCCGCAGTCTCTCGACATTTAGGAAAAACGAAGGATCGGGCAACCAGAAAGCAAGACAGCCCCTGCCGACCTCTGCGAGCCATTCGGGCCGAACGTCGACAGACGTCTTTTGACCATCCCAGGAGCTTAGGAGACCTAGAGGCTGCAGGCACAACTGTGCCCCACCTCTCCACTGCTCTAGTGTCAGAGGTGAGCTTACTGTCAATGTAGTTCTAGATGACCTCGCATCGGGGATATCTGGGAGGGCCACAGCTACTCCGCAACGAAAGCTTCGATCAATAAAATTCAAGTGTCAAAGCTTGAGTTCTTATGATATTCTATTATTGTCTCACAGATAATTTCTTCTTGAGATGGCTTGATTGACTGATTAATGTATACGCCTATTCTATTAGAATTACTTTACTAAGGTAGTAAGGGAGTTCTTCGAGTAAGCTTTTCCGGTAGGCTTGCTACCCCTTCTGGGCGAAAACCCCAGCGCATCTATCCCATCCACTGGTAGAGGGCTCGTCTATAGGGCTGAGTCCCGCCGCCAAGCCAAACGAGCCCAATTACAACCAGTGGATGGGATAATGTATCGCCTCCTTTACTAGCCAGTGGCCGTCGGAATCCTGGCTGTCCTAGTACAGCACTATTACTTCCTCCCCTGCCCTATTTCCTTTCAATTTCTGACTGACTGGTCTCTTAAGATGACTTGTTGGAGATATGCGCAGATTGAAGTGCATCGAAATTGTGCTTCCAACGCCAAGATAGTCTTTTGCAACTCGGTGGCGTGCCTTTCAGGCGCAGCTGAGAGTATATGGCCCAACCTGATTACGACGATATGTTTCGGCGACTAGCTCTTTCGCTGCCCCACACCAACATGATTGATCGTATCCTGTTTCCCACTTGGGATGTTTCATTCTCGTTGGCTAGTTGCCGCCTTGTTCGTGAGAAAGTGGCTGTAGACGCTTTATGTATATGCAACTACATCTATGTAACTTCATGTCAGCCTTTTTTTGGATTGATTTTCGAGCTTCCTCATTTTCAATAAGATGTTTCTGCGATATTTTCCCTGCGTGCTGGTCCTAGTGGCGACTTGTACCGCCGAAATCACGTTTGAGCAAGGCGTTTTTTCTGTCACAACCATTTACATACCCAGCCTGACCACTGATTCGGCTACCACGCTCACGCTTACCGGAATCTCCACTACGGCGACGAGTATTGTTCCTGTATGGCATTGCACAGCAAGTTGCGAAAACAATAACTATGGCATAATTGTTACGCCTCCGATAGCCATAGGAGTTCCTGGTAACATTTTCCCTCCGTCAGGATATCCGGTAAGACACCCTACTGTATAACATCGAGAGTCTACGATGTTAACCATTGACAGCCTTTGAGTGTCGGCTCCGATGGCCATCCCACGCCGTTGGCAAGTACGAGTATAGCAAGTCTCAGTGGAGAGTCTTTGGTGTATCTCAACTCTGGCACCTCAACTCTGTCTTCCACAGGATCAAGCTATACTGCTTCGAGCGATTCCCAAATGACGACTGGCTTGTCTGATACACCTACTCTTAGCACTCTTTCAGGTAGCTATGAAAGTGGATTAGCTTCATCAGGGACGAGCATTGTTCCTAGCGGCAGCAGATCCATGTTTTCGTCAATCACTGGGACTGTCGCCAGCGATAGTGGGTCGGCTTCGTCAAGCACTGGGACTCTTGCCAGCGGTAGTGGATCGGCTTCATCAACCATTGGGACCACAGCAAGCGATGATGGGGCAGTGCAGCCTTCATCTTCTAGTTCTCTTGGTAGCGGAGCCTCACACACTACGACCAATGTCCCAAACTCGAACCCGACGATTGACCTCCTTCACTCTACGGACCAGTCTGACAACTCTGGTGCTCCTCCTCCAACAGCACCATCTGGCTCTTCGAGCGTTCAACAGTCCACAAGCGGCCCTGAACAAGCCAGCATCAGCTTCTCTATAGGGGCTCAACCAACCCCTTGTCATCCTCTGCCGAGCAGCGGGACGTTCGCACTCTCTTCTGGATCCGTATTTTCCTTTGGGTATGAAGTTCCCTCTGGATCAGCTACCTCGGACGTGGCTATGTGCATAGGCTCCATCACCGTGTCTAGCTCCTGGGCTGCGTCTGGAGCTACTTCGGCTCCACCTGGTCTTTCCACCTCGGTCTTCGCCTCGTCGATCACTAATCCTGCGAGCGTGGGAAGTAGTGTCCAATCACTTGTCGGCGGCGCCTTCGGCTCCCTAAGCCCACCAACCCTGACCTCAACGCTAAATCCAACGGGCGTCGCGGCCAGCGCTAGTGCATCATCATTGCAAGTAGCGATCATCTATGCTCAAAGAGCCATTCAGAAATACATAGACGATCCTAAAGATAACAAACTTCAATCGGAAGCCGAAAATGAAATCAACCGAGCCAAGGACCTTAGTATAACGCTCTCCTCTGAGCTACCCAGTCCTGGAGGTGGAGTTACAAAATGTGGCAGTGGAAGCGGCCTCCTTGGACTTCTCCAGAACGTAGTCTCCTGCTTAAAAGACACGTTGAATAACTTGGTTGACGACATTAAAGGCGGCACTGATGTCGTTGAAAAGCTCAAGACCGATCTCTCAAATCTAGGCACTTACGTTCAACCTCTAACCCCGAACAAGCCCGTGCCTGATCCACCTGAGCAAGACCCAAATCAGACGGAGTCGCAACCTTCGGCAACCCAGCAACATGAAGAACCGTCCAATACGGATGCGAGGCCCTCGGAAACCTCTCGGCCAGGTTCTTCGGAGACAATTAGCAGCACGGCAGCATCGACTGTAACATCCACGGGGTCGAAAGGCTCTTCCACTTTTACTACGACCAGTGCTTCCGAGAGCGGATCGAGATCGCAGTACATCGTCTATGCCAAGCAAAGTGCTGATACCAATTCCCTCAATAATTTCTTGAATTCGAAGGTGCCCAGTCCGAGCAGCGTAACCTTCCTCCAAGCCACGGGCGTGATCGCTTTCTGGGGCATACCCGCAGAAGCCACCGATGCGGCTACTGCAGGTTTGAACGCTAGCGAGGTTAATGACATCAAGCAGCAAGCTGGAGTTGACGATGTCGTTCTTAACGCTGCGCTAAAGCCAATGTCAGATCCTGCAATGCCTACTACAACCACTTCCGCTGATAGTCCTTCCTTTGTGTCTCTGACGGTACAGCCTACTGACGCTCCGGATATTGTGGCAGCAACTGATGTCGCTCCCCCAATTGACACCGCCGCTCCACCTGAGGCTTCTATAAGCAAAGCCGGAAAGAAACGAGATCTCCCTAGGGCTCATAAGTCCTCAACTTCAATGCTTAGTACCGCCACCGAAGCGCTCGAGCGTCCTGAACCTTGGTCAAAAGGTGATGCCCATCATGAAGGAACGCTCGAAAAGCGTATGCCTCCACCCTACGTCGTGGACATTCAACGGCGTGCGAACCGTCGTAGGACAGACGGCCTCGACGTACCGTACGAGTTGCGAGCTATGTCGCAACCGAATTTTAATCCTCTTCCCGATCTTGATCAGCTCGATTACGTTTAGAGGGTAGCTGCAGGACAGAACACATGGGCCTATGTGATAGATAGTGGTCTCCGGACAGATCATCAGGTACGTTCACTTCTCGAAGTTTCTTCTGTCACGCACTCTCAATCAGGGCAACTTCAAGGACCAGCCTAAGTCCGATACTCCTTATCGCGATTTTTGACTCTATCATGAATTTTCCAATCAATGTGTCGGCAGCGTCACAGTGCTCTACATTGATGATTGGCATCTCTCTTTAGCGGTCTGTGCGTGAGCGGTTTCTAAAGGTGGTGATCGAACACGTATCAGCCTATTTCATATGAAGAATACATATGAAAGAGGAAGACGCTTTGCGAGTCCATTACTAATGCTTTCTCTACCTATAGGAGTTCCAATCTGGTTGCACAGTTGTGCCGGACAACGAATGGGTCATTGTTCCTGGGGCGAATAGCGCGAGAGACGATCCTTTGGGCCATGGTACCGCTGTCACATCGAAAATCTGCGGAGGAATGGCCGGTGTAGCTAAGAAGACGACAATCATTCCAGTAAAATTCAATGCCAATAACATCCTGAGCTGGTCGTCTATGTGGACAAGGACACTCAACGACATCAAGGATCGACAGCAGCAGGGTAGAGGGGCTTCTCCAGGCAAAACAGTGGTGAACTTTTCCAACGAGTATTCGCAGGCCGAAAACACGCCCGACATCCAGAGGGTCAAGCGAGTATTAGAAGAGATCATGGCTCGTGGTGTACCAATTGTTGTTGCTGCAGGTAATGCTCGCGGAACACACGGCCCAGGCATCGTCCGAGCCCCAGCGGTATGGGCAGCCCAAAGTTTCCCCGTCATCGTTGTAAGTTCCGTGGATCGCAATTTTCAATCTTCGTATTTCAGTCAGTATGATGTGCAGACTACCGTATGGGCCATCGGTGAAGGGAATGTTATCGCGTGGCGGACAGGACCCGCTGCTTTCCGCGCCGGTGCAGCTGGCACCTCATATGGTCAGCCCCTCCCCTTCACCCAATCAATTGACATCGTTTGGGAATTATTCTGACATGTTGTAGCTGCACCGCAAGTTGCTGGACTGATTTTATACTTTATGTCGCTACCAGACCGCATCCCATTTTCTCTAGCCCAGAACCAGGTGGTATACAGCGTGTGGCAATGCTTGAAATCTGGTTATTGCGCCTATCCTAGACGATTGAATGGTCTGCGAGTCTTATACAACCTCATGGACGGCACCATCGAGAATCAGTGCGCCGCTCGACTGAAACGAGGCTTGGAGGCTCGTGATGCTGTTTGTACGCTCAAATCACAACCGCCGCCAGCCTCGACGGGTTCCGTCTTGGGCGCAAACCCAACAGTGGCCTTAAGCAGAAATCCAACGGCGGCCGCTTCAGGGGCTACAACGTCTGACTCGGTCTCGAGACTAGCGACTTCTCAGTCATCGCCGCCAACAACACTCTCGACAGCTGTCTTCAAAAGTATGAACAGTCAGTCTCCGGCCACAACAACGGCTGCGCCTCCGATTTGTCTGAACAATGCCGTAGTGCAAAATGTACCTGGTTGTATTCAGCCAACGGCTTCGTTAGCAAGCTTGTCCTGCTCGGTGGGTTCGAATCAGGGTGCTGCGACATTTGACCCGCCCAAAGTACGTACCTCCTAGCCGTCCTATGCTTTCTGTGGTGTATCATAAGCCGTAAGACACGGTTCGGGAGAGTTGGCTCATCAGACCTACACATATCCCCTTCTCATTGCGTACGAGCTTATCGCTGACCCCGTATTGCCTAGTGGTGTGGGTGTAACACTATGACCGACCTTCTCTTCCCAACCATCCCAGGGGTCACACCCACCGGGAACGCGCTTTGCGACTACAAAACCTTACCAACAGCCACAGTGCATCCCACGCAAGTCACGCCCTCATCAACGCCACCGCCTCCTCCAGTATCTAGACCACCACCTCAACCCTCGCCCGACTTAGCCGTCATCATCTACAGAGAGGATTACTGCGACGATACATCGTGCTCCTCCGTAGGCCATGTGTACGACATCAAGCCCGGCGAGCCCGTCGATTGCTGCAGTAATCCGAGTAACGACGTCGATCGTTTCGCCTACACCGAAAGTGCGCAGAACGACACTTCGGACTACCCGATCTCAAGCGAGAAATTCACGTCTCATGGTTCGTGGAAGAATTGCCAGTATGTGGGCCATGCGAATGAAGTTGGCACCTTTAGTTGCGATGGGTTTGATAAGCCTGTGCAGTGCATTATTCCTACGGCTGGTGGGCAGAGTTGTAACAATGCGCATAGCTTGGCTGAGGATCAGTTCACCCCTATTGTGTATTGTGAGTGGCATTCGATATAGCTCTACTGGTGCGGTTGACTACGGAGGTGGCCGCTTCTGCTGCGCTAGCGTTGCAGTTGTACATACAGAGTTTGCCCTTTATGTCGTGCCTTATGTACGAATGGCGGAGGGTAGTAGTCTGGTAGAATTTAATCAAATTTGAGAACTCATGTTTATCTGTTAGAGGCCGAGAGCGTGTGAATGGTTCATGGTTTCATAATTAATTCAACGTGCTCTTTCGCCCTATCGCAAAGCCCTATGGTTGCTGGCAAAGGAGACCATTGCAAAAGGTGGGCAACACCAAGGCTAATCGTCATGTTTCCCCCCTTTTTTTTTGGTAGTCCGAGCTTCAAACACCTTGTGCTTGCCAGAAATCTTGAGGGCTGTGAATCAAAGGTAGAAAGCGATAGATGCTCATATAAAAGACACGGAATATACTATTCACGCCACCAGTAGGTGACAAAACTCATGTCCGCTCTAACTAAATCTAGGTAAGGGCTCCCCACCGTAAAACCAAACTCCTTCGTCCCTAACAGCCGTTCCTATTACTATTACCCCGGCGGTGTAGGATACTATATAGTAATAGGGGTAAAGTAATTAAGTTAAATCTATTGTAGAAAGGCGTTTGAAGTAATAAAACCCTCAGTATACTACTTTGAGACTTGTTGCCTAAATAGATTAGAGCGGACATGAAACTTGTCACCTACTGGTGACGCGTGTGTGAGCTTCAACCTTTACCAAAGCAATCTTAGGGCGGATTGCAACTTGCACTGGCATTAGTTACGATCGCACGATACCTTATGGGGACATGCAAGTTGACTTTGATAGTGGAAATCGCTTCCTGAAGGCCGTGTTTCCCATTGCCGCAAGTCCTATCGGATTGGTAGACAGTGCATTTTACGCGAATACAGGGATACCAAAGCAATAGTAATTACAATAGAACATTCTGCCAGCCAGCTGATCTTGAAGGAATCGTTGTCGGTTCGGCTCGCTGGTCTGATGATAGTAGTGAGATCATATTTCCTAGCGAGTCATGAAGCTGCCAAGATCTCCAGATCCTGATTCGCCAAAAGATTTTTCAGACACCTTTGTGTGAATAGCATCAACAATACTGTCTTCAAACAACAGACACACTATGTTACAACTACGATTGGCCCTATTGGGCGTCATCCTCTACTTGTTCTCTCCTATTGCAGCTACCGCCCTCACTTACAAGCTCGTCGCCAATGAGAAGGCTTGCTTCTTCACTAATGTCAACCAGCAAGGCGCAAAGATAGCATTCTATTTCGCTGTAAGCCTCCTTTAGCCTGTGCTCGAACCACTGGTGTGCCCTTGAAAGCAGCCATTTACCAAGTCTGCTCTATGTATATAGGTCCAATCTGGCGGCTCCTTCGACGTCGATTATAGCGTTACGGGCCCCAATGGCAAGATCATCATGGAGACCAGCAAGGAGCGGCAGCTAGACTCTGTATTCACAGCGAAAGAGACTGGAGAATATATGTTCTGTTTCAATAATGAGATGAGCACCTTCTCGGAGAAGATCGTGGATTTCGAGATCGCTGTACGTTGGCCCCTATCCCCAGTTGGAGCCTCATATGCTCGACGTGCAGCTCCTCGCTACCTTTGCCTCGGATGGGTATCACTCGCTGGGTATGGTGTATTGATAGTCCGCTTTTCCTGTATAGGTCGAGAACGAAACGCCTTCTGCCCTCCTGCCCTCGAAACAAGGCACCTCCCCCGAACAGACCTCCGCCCTTGAAGAATCCATCCTGAAAGTCTCGCGCGACCTCTCCACCATCAATCGCAATCAGAAATACTTTCGAACACGCGAGAACCGCAACTTCAGCACTGTCAAGAGCACAGAGAGCAGGATTTTCAACTTCAGTGTGGTTGAGAGTGGATTGATGGTCTGTATGGCCGGGCTACAGGTGTTCATCGTGAGGTTCTTTTTCCAGGGCGCGCGGAAAGGTCAGTTCGGAGCCAATCTACAAGATGTTAACATCATTTTCTAACCTGGCGGTGCAGGCTATGTATGAATGGGATGCATTGTGACCGGAAAGGCATAGCATTTTGGCAGAAAAAATATACAATTTCGACGCCAGTCCCGTCTCATCAATTGCTTTCCACTCATACGCCAGCAATTTGCTCACCGTCACCGATGTATCTTCGGGCTTTGCCATCCCGAATACATGCACATCCACGTTCCCCGTCAAAGAAGCGCTGACGCGAGCCTCGCAAAGAACGTAGTATATCCGACATTGTGGCGCGCTGTCATCCCCTAACGGAGGTCTGTCCGTGGCCTGGACTGTTTGCTTATTTGCTGCTGGATCCTCCAACACAGCATCTTTTTCCGTCCTTGGTCTAATGGTCCTTTGCGTGTTTTATGAGGATAGTCTCCAGTTCCTATCTACACGATGGTTAAACCTGCATTACGCTTATTTTACTTCCTTCTTATTTTCCCTTCAAGTCTCTTATGCACGGTGGAATCAAGCCCACTTAGTGCCGGCTCTCCACTATCTCTTACTCTACCTCCGAATACGCCGCCGCTTCTCACTAGGCTCAATCAATCAATCTCCCTCAACATCACAGATGCCATTAGCACAGACGTGTAAGTTGTCCACTAACTCCCCAGGAGCCTTATGAACACGCTCACTCACACGCTGAATCCCATCCCAGCCTTCAGACCCTCACAAACTGGCCCCGCATACCCTTCACCATCCCCATATCGGCCGACGCCCTCAATTGGCTCTGGTTCCAACACATCGGCGCCACGCCCGCCACGCCCGCCCAAACCTCCCTCCTCCAAGCCATCATCCGAGACCAAATCAACATATTCCGCTCCCAGCGGGCAGGCAGCTCTCCTCACCCTTTCAGCGTGACACGCACCGACGTTAGGCTTTCCATGGAAGCGGTGGAAGGGCAAACAATAACGATGGATTTGATGCAGCAGGCACTGGAGAATTTCAATACTGTGGTGGGAAGGTGGGGGGCTGTGAGGTTGGAGGCTGCGATTGGCAGTCGGGGGATTATTCGGGCGAGGTTGAAGGTTGACTTGATAAAGAGTGAGGAGTGAGAGGAAGAATAAAATCTCCCTCGAGGCCAAGGTTTCTTTGGAAGCATGCCCAATTCAACATAAAGGCCCCATCTTGCTGCCAATCAACTCCTTGTCCAGCTTGGTCTCATTATTCAAGTCCAGTACTCGTGTTTCATTACTTACGCGCCAATGCTTTCCGAGAACCGACAAGAGAACCAGCTTCCCCTCCCCTTTTTCTACGCAGAGCTCCGCCGGGGTTGAAAGGCTTCGCATTCGCACTGAGAGCCTGCCCTGCGCCACTCACCGCACCACTCACCGCACCATTCGCACCACCGCTCACTCCACCATTCACAGCCCCATTCACAGCCCCACTCACAGCACCCCCCACAACCCCCCCACCCACCTCCCCCAACATCCCAACCGCTTGATAACTCAAACTGACCACGATCCTCCCCACGCCATCCGGCGGTGCATAAACCCCTTGATACGTATTCAGATATCCTTTCTGCGCCATCTTCAGCATGGTTGTCGCGTGCCACTCCACAAAACTCCACGGTATGGTTAGGGGTTCTGTGGCTGTCATGAGGAGTTGGAGCGCGCCGAGGGTGATGCGAAGGGCAATGCGGGGGCGGTTGAGGGACCAGGGACCAGAGGGGGAGGAGCCGATGGCTATTTGGGTCTGTAGGTTTTAATGTCAGCGGTACTGTTCTGAGATGTGTGATGAGTGATGAGAAAAGCCTGATTGGTATGCCAGGAGCAAATGTCTATTAGCAGTGTCTTGCCATTCAGTATGCAATATGGAAGGGACCAGCACAATTACGAACGAACGTACGTAGAAGTGTATGAGGGCTGCGGCAGCCCCAGCAACTGGGGCTATAATGTTGCTGTGGTCAAAGTGAACCAGGCTTAGGTCGTAGCCTCGTTTACGCAAGAAAATTGGGGCTGGAAGGGATGATATAGAGTCGTGGTTGCTGCGTAGGTTCAATGCCTCGCCATCACCGCCAGAAGAGCTCAGAATCAAAGAAGAGTTCCTGCCTATAAAGAAGAACAGAGCTATCGATGACAACGGACGGAGAATTGGTGATAGCTGCATATCGCAACTCAGCAATGGCTGTTCTCATCGCTCGCTCTTTCGCGGTGGCTGCCCTCTCCTCAAGGCCCACGATTCATTGCTTAAAAAAGCTCGTAATACCCTCACCGCAAGGTCTCAGCTCATGCAGGGCTAGTCTCTCTAGTATCCCGCGTACACCACGCCTCTGGGTAGGGGCGCCTGTCGCCAACTAGGAGTCTTTCCACCCACGCGACACTACAATGACCCATGGCGTCTTCGCACCCCACGATCTGGAAGCGGCAGCCCGTCCGACATTCTCCAGGTTTCGCGCATCTCCCGCTGATCATCCGGGTTACCATGGCGGCTCTGGTGCAAGAAGTTTGGAGCAGAGGTCCTGCGTGGAGGGAGCTTCATTGATAACCTCTGTCAAGGATAGATTCGCATCTCGTTAGCTCTTCGGATGGACAACTTTCCTTTTTCACTGCTGCTGAAGTCGGCACGTTCTCTGCTCAACTCGCCTGATTAAAGCCGCAGACAAACTCGGATATCTTCCGTACCGTTAGCTATTCCCTTGGTTTTGAATGGAGTTCTGGTTCATATAGGTGCTCTTTGTAAGTAGACTTCGCTGCACTCTCTCATCGCGGCGATCTGAACAAAGAGTAATATTTTCCACACTGGAGCCAGAAAGATTGTACATAAGAGGCAAAGTCGTATCCATAATTTTGACAAAATGATATGAGGACGAGATCTCGAAGCATGAATGTAGAAGCTGTATAGGGACCTAATACTTCCCCTATACTATACAATGCTATACCCTTCATCTGTTTGTCAATTAGCATATTGAGCTCCCTCCCACACACCAGTGCCACTTGAGGAAATCCCTCGAGACAATAAGATGAGGTTTAGCACGTCCACATGTTGACCGGTCTTCTTTTCTGGTTTGGTTTATTCTACTGCGTGATAGCCTAGGCCAGATGCAATGTACTGTATCCTCAGGTGCAAACGGCGATGATAGAAGAAGGAAGGAAGTCGCTGGAAATTGTCAACTTTCCGCCCCTAAAATGTGGCGCTAATGCATGTCATTGGTGGGGGAGCCGTTGGTTCCTTGCATCGCATCGACATCCCTTCCTTGTCATCTCCCTCTTTGGTATATTTCTATCGCGAAGGGCCTGAGCTGCGATGGGAGTGTTGCGTGGTATGCTGAGGAAGTCTGCTGAAAGGAGTCCTGTGTCTCTCTGATATCAGCTTCGAATGCCCTTCGCCGTGCATCTGAAGCGATACTCCTTTGACAACCACAGACATGCATTACATATACTATTGCCGGATGGTGGACATGCAAGGTACCATGCCGGCGCTCTGATGCCTGCATTGCCCCAGGTTTTCCAACACCGACCAAAAGTGATCATTTTCGGCACTTGGGTAATAGGTCCGCAAGTACCGAGTACCTAGATGCGTTCAAGAGCTTTTTGGATGTATTCAAATCCATCTGTTCGCAGGAGGACCTGACCTCACCATCAACGTAGTAAAGCCTTTCGGCGTTCCCCTCTCCATCTTCTACGGCTCCAACGCTGGCGGCCATGTCCCGTCGGCAATCCGGGCCCTGGGACTCTTGCATCGCCACGCAGGTGCTCTTTCCTTCTGGTTGGGCTGGAAGAATCACGATTGGCAAGAATTATGATCCCACTGGCTCAAAAATTGAGGTATCGTACACGCCCTCCAACTATGTGCCTGATGTCGATGTCAGCTATGTAGATGGATAAACAATTTCCATCTTATGTAGCTGTTCCGGTGTTGCCGTGACAGATTGCAATATCCGTAAGTCCACTTTTCTGCTCCCACCTTCTCCCATCTCCAAAAGGCTTCTCACAGAACGCGCTGGCCCCTCACCAAACGCTCTTCCACGACGGCCAGACCTGCGCCAACCAAGGGATTGGCCCCGTTAGCTACAACCCCAAACAAAATGTCTCCGAAGGCCCTGCATCTCCCTTCTTCGCGCCCTGCCAGGGTCCGCTTACACCTATCCTGACGATGATGCGACCAATACTTGTGGGCAGTGCAAAACGGGGGTTATCGATTGCTGTATTGGACCGCAGTGCCTGGCGCCGGCGAGACAGCATGGGAAGAGGGAGTTGAGTGAGGTGGCGAAGAGGCATTATTGGGGGCGTAGGGAGGTTGAGAAGTGAGGGGAATAGTTGGGAGCCAGGTGGTAGGGTGGTGGGATTGGTGGTGGATTTGATCCTTGCACTCATTCTTCGCTTCCTCGATATATTTGGTTTTTCAGGCTTTCAGTTGTGCCTTTTCATTTTCACCTGAAGTTTTTGAACTCGGCTGAGCTGAATCAAGCTGCTCATTTACCCACTCTTTTGGCGTTTTATTTGTATATATTTCGTCACTTCGTGAATACTTTCACTTCAGATATAGTTGTGCCATGAAAGCATTCCCGCCAAAGTTTGCTCTAGGAGCTGATGGTGTGTTCAAAGGTCACATCGTCATTGATTGAACCAGATTTCTTGGATTCCCCTGAATGCAAACTTTTGACAATATATCCTCAACATCACCGAGAAAATGCAAAGATGGAAAATGACTTACGAATAATCTAGCGGCTGGTTACTAGGTAGTGCACTGTTGTCAAATTGTTGCTGCTGGATCTCCCTCTTTGAGCTGATTGCTTGGTCAAAAGCTCGCTTATCAAATGTGGCATATAAGATTATTGAGGCTCTTCGAGAGCATATCTTCGAGGAGCGCACCTCATCATAATCAAGCTGATTGCACATTCTCTTCTTCTGAGTGAGTTTTGACGCTTAGCGTCCTCAGTACGATGAAGTTTCTCGCTCTTTCTTCGTTCGTCATTGAATCGAATCGTACCACACGCCTTCCCTTTAGGGATTCAACAACGGTAAACTGCATCTCAAAATTTCCTGCTCATGACTTCAACAATCGTGTTAGCCTTTCTTATCTCATCGAAGCCGCAGTATTTTGGTGGTATTCCTCCTTGCATATTCATTCTCCAATACATGCATCAAGCCTCATAAATAGTATGATCATTTCTAGCTCTCGGGACTTGCTGTCTACGAAGTCCCTGCTTATTCCCGATCCTGGTCAACGTCGCCTTACAAAGCTCTCGGTTTCCACGAGGTTTATTCCCATTGGTTCCACCAAACACCCAATCACGAGATCTGCTGGTACTAGCCAGCCAACACTCGAACAACCATGAGATACGCCTTTTTTTGAACGGAGGGGAACCTCGTGGTCTGGCCCCTCAGATCCACCATCGACAGCAAATGCTACCAAGCCAGACCTCTCCGGCTTGAATGATGACGTTCTCCGCGTTCTCGCGGAGCATGTGGATCAGCAAGATCGCCTCAAGCTGTGTGTGATGTCGAAAAGTCTCAAAGATGCATGCATACCCGAGATCTACCGCACGGTAGACCTCGGCGCACCATTCCATGGCGAAGTCAACAGGACGGGGGCAGACTCTGCTATCGTCAAGTATGACCAACCGACTTTTTAGTCAAAGCAACAAAGTTTTCTCCGTATAATCATTGATCACTGAGAATACGCCAAGTGACCCCATGCGCTTGCCTGGACAGTTTTACCGACGGATCTGCCTGGTCACCAATGTCTGAAATGTTCAGCTACAGGTTGGACTTGTCCAATACAACTTACCTAGAGGTATCTGTACAAGTTGCAGAACGTCCGTGAGAGCGACGTGGCAAACCTATTTAACCAGCACTCCTTAACAATCATAGACTAGCGCTGCATCCGTTTCACTAAGATAACACCAATACCACCTTTCGGCATCATGAATAGCAACCTCGCCCACTCCCTTCTCGGTTCTCATTCGCCAAACATTGTGAATCTCACGCTAGACAATCTTCTCGATTGCGGAAAGGCACCACTGTGTACTCCCATCGATACGAATCCACTAACGGCGAACCACTCCAGAAGAACAAGTACATCAGAATACGCGAAGTACTATTAGAAGTACTGGTACTCACAGTTTTTCTTACTGCGATGGCCAACTGTAATGCGAGGCCTTTTAACGAAATTTACGGGTTGCTGTATTGCGCTAAAATCATTGACCTCGCGGAAGGTGGGAACCAGGTATAAGTCACAACTTCCATATTTTCGGTTATATGGAAGATTCAGCTCTTCTCCAGGAATTGGGAGACTTCCTGGCCTCTGTGAAGGGGACGCTTGAAACGTTCATCTTTGGGCAGGGTACGAGGAGAGGGCTGGAAAGCGGGTGGCCGTTGGTGCATCCTGTAAGGACTATGGATCGTCGATATGGACAATATATATTTCCGAAGATCGTGCAAGGGTCTTGGCCATGCCTGAAGAGAATGGAGATCACAGATGTCAGGTCATCGGCGGATTACAATGATCCTCTTCCCGTGCTCTTGGTTGGAGAGCAGTACGGTGGCGTTCCCTTTGCAGCTTCCATTGAAGATCAGATCCGAGCAGTCGTTGGACAGGATGTAGTGCTGGTAGTCGATGAAGAATGCAGGACCTTTGATGACCTGGAAATGCACGCCTAAGGAGTGGTATTATAATTGCGAAAGCTGTCATCATGTTCTGATGCGCTGCTCTCGCCCTCGAGCCTTTACTCCTTTCAGGCAATAGCCGCTCTATATATTTAAATACGTTCGATAAACAAAGAGTCTTGAAGCAATTCAAGCACATGTTGTAATATCCTACCAGGGAGATATGATGATCTGAAGAATTCAGCCCGCGCTTGAGGGTTCAGATTTATCGGCCAACCGCTACTCTGCGCACAAGAGTAGTCCATGCGGAGCTCATCGATTATCGAGGATGTGTTGCTCATTTTCATCGTGAATCAATGAAGCCACAAGAAGGGTGTCGTCTGATGAGAGGTACAAAATAAGAATACCTAGGTTGACAGAAATTGCCACCAAGCGTTGGTCTCAAGTTATTTGCTCTCGAGTGAGAGTCCGCTTCTAGATTTGTTGGCCACAGTACATCGACACTCAACCCTGATGTCGAATGATTAGAGGAAAGCGTTTCCGGAGATAATCCGCTGGGTAACGCTAATTTTCTCCGTCGGCAGCTAAACCAAGTTCGTCGCGCTTCTCCGTTCGCTCCATTGCCAACTATCCTGCTAGCAATCATCATTAACATCGGTTGAGCCGTCGCAACCTCTGGATGCTTGGTCTTGGAGTGTGCAAATGCCATGTTCTTTCACCGGTAATGCCTGTATTTCAATCTTTTCCTCGAAAATTTGAATTGCATTATGAGTTACACGAGTAGAAAGCGCAAGAATAGAATCAATCAAGAAAAGGAAGGCAACTTATCAAAAAGAGCAAGGCTGCTTTCGAGTCTTTGGAACTCTCAGGAAGAGGCTGCTCATAGTATCGAGACGAGCTCAAGCACTTCTTCAAGCTCAGTCTATCGGATCAAAGCTATCATTGGAGAGAGGCTGGGTGAATATCTGATAGATTGGGCAGACGATTTAATCTCTGGAGAGAAATACAAAGCAGACTGGGTAAGGAAGACCACAAATCCCCGAATCCCCTATGTACAAAAGGCTCTCTGCGCGAATACTACAACTCAGTACCACTGCGGCATGCGCTGACAAGCACTCTTTCTAGCAACCCAAAAGGAATGTGAATACTGCAGCTGTTAACGCATGGAAAAGGAAACAGAAACTCTCAGTAAATAGTGCTTCTAGTAGACCTAAAAGACAAAGGCGAAGAAGAAGACGCCAAATTTCTAGTGAAGGTGACTGGGCAGGCGTCAAAGCAGACAAAACGAATAACCCAGAAAACAAGTATACCAACCAGTCGACGTCCTCTAGGTCAACTAGAAGCAATTTGCAAGGCCATAATCAAATAGCGAGGAGCTTGACGACCCAATCTCCTGTCTTCAGTACCTCCAGTCGGCCAAGTTTGTTTGTCCAGCTCTCTCCACACAGCAGCTTTGATAGAGACCTGTACATCGCCTATCAGTCCTCTCTATCTACTCAAGGAACTCTACCTTCCGTCTTAGAGCATTCAGACTCTGGTTTGGGGGAGTCTTTCTCTGAGCCTGACATACCTCCACCACGTACCTTTGAGGGCATTGTTCCTGACTCTCAGTCCTTGCCCGGCTCCTCTAGCTATATACCAACAAGCCCGTCCGGAATTATTGATTACGTCGACACCACCCCAATAAGCTTAGCCTCTCAACAATTGTCAACTTCACAACAACACACGCGGTTGGACAGTGAGTCAACAAATCACCAATTTCTGCAAGTCGAAGACTCCATCGACTCTTCTCTTCTAGAGATAGCAGCGACTTCGCTCTCTTCCGATACTGTACGAAGATCAACATCTGAACCAGCATCAGGTTCAGCGGAAATCTCTTCGTCACCTCCGCTCCGAGCTCGGTTTCCTTCTTTTTCTAGTTGTGCGTCAGATTCTACCACCTCTCATCATCACGACAGTCGCCATCATCAACGACAACGACAACAACACCGACTTCAACAAGGACGTGTAGTATGCACGTCTGATAGCCAGTTTGGGCACAATCTCACTGTCTTACGGTCGCAGAATTCAATCCCACCTACTCAAGCTCCTACAAACCAGAACAAATCCTTCAAGTCAAGCTCGTCCAATTTTAAAACCCAAGATTTACCTGACAGCCTCGATTCTCGAGAGCCTCCACCACTTCCACCGAGCTCAGACGACAAGATGTCTCATGAATCACCAGACGGGGGTAGCACTTCCTCCAGCCGTGCTCCAACTGTTGACGAGCCGGGATCGGATCCCGTCACTCCAATGTTGGCGAATAGTGCCGCTCCCGATTCTAATTTCAAGGCCACAGCGGGCGGTGAAGCGTCTCAAGTCCAATTCAACAAGTCTCCGGACTATGTCGACACTAACACTGGAAGCTCCGTACTAGTGACCTCAGAAACTGACTGGCTTGAAGGTAAGCTTCGTGTCCAATAGCAGTCTCCCGCTGCTATACAATTGCGATCTCTGACATCGCCCATGAAAAGCATTACCCGTATTCTGGAACGGCACGAAGGCTCTAGTACTTCCGTCAAATGGCAAATATCCTCCCACTGGAGAGAAACTACCCTTAAATGCAGAAGAGCTTCGGCTTGCAGGTTTGGCTGTGGCCCGACATAAAGATTTATTCGATGAAAAGAAAACAGAAAATACCCTAGAAGAATTGCTTCAGCTTCGCGATTTGTTTCGAAGAAACGCTGCTACACAATCGCAACGTGGCTCAGGGACTCCGCCAACCATACCGAGCAGAGCCCCGTATGAGGTGCAAGAAGAGCCATCAAGGCTCGAGGTGGAGCCACTAGTGCTGTCGAACAAAGCACCGCTACCAGGGCGCAATACTCAGTCGGCCCCGTCTAAGGTGCAAAAAAAGCTGCCAAGGCTCGATGTTTTGAACGGGGTACTGCTACCGCGACCAGGGCGCAATACTCAATCGGTGCCTTACACATCTACCACCGCAAGCAGACTTGCTGTGCATGAAAATGCCTCGCCCTCTCAGACTGTGACGTTGAAGCCTGTCTGCCTTGGGGTTGCTGATTACATCGTGCCTCTAGCCATGGACCCCCGTATCACTCACCAGTACATTACAACCATAAAGGGTTATCGTCCCTCCATTCAGGCGATGATGACAGAAGAGATGATAAGCCAGGAAACCGAAAACAAATTGAGCTCACTTTTGACGAAACTCGGGAGAATTGCTACTCATACTGACCTCACCGGCGGTGGGCCTGGCAGCCACGAAGAGGTCGATGCAGGGAAAGAGGCAGCTTATGCAGAAATATCTAGTGAGAAGTTCCGCTTCCTTGGTCATCTCTTCGCTCTTCTGAAAGACAAGGATATGCACATCTGTTTGGTTGCCAGAGGGAGAGAAGAGCGCAAGTTCATTACCACTTTCTTGGCAGCGAGAGAGATCATCTACGAAGGGGAAGCTCGTTTGGAGTATGAAGCGGAGCAGTCCAAGTACAACAAGCTTGCAGTGACTGTGATAACTAGAGGACATACTCTGGAGAAGACAGTTAAGAGGAAACCAAACCTAGTCATTACCCTCGATGGGGGTTTTAACGCGATACTTGAGGAGCTCATCGAATCCCTGTGGAAACCTGGCACCTATTCTGGAGCCCCACCACCAGTGATTCGACTTGTTGTCACTAATTCTGTTGAGCACCTCGACTTGTGTTTGCCGCGTTCGCTAGCGCCGAACGACCGATTTCGAAGACTTGTTTATCACACTTATTCTACGCAAAACATCATCGGCCAAACCGGACCTGACGACGACTCTACACAGGCGTATGCTGAAAAGATCTCTACCTATCTCCTCGCTCTTGACGGCCATAGTCCGTGGATCTTCTCTCAACTACTAGTTAACCGACCAATCGAATACATTCCGATCATGGACTCCGACTTTTCCTTATCAGACGCCATGTCTGAGACTGGGCTTGAGCAACTAGAGATCCAAACTGCTAGGTACTCCCCCAATCCTACTCTTTCAGGAACAGGTGACCCCGGCAGCTCTCATTTGTCTTGTGGCAAGCGTCCAATTGTGGGTCTCTACCTATCCTGAATGCATGCTTCTAGCCATCTAATACACTACAGAGTATTGATCATGGCGACAGCCTAGAGACTCAAGCCAAGAAGCAAAAAATTTCACGCACTGGTCCAGTAAGCCCCACCGTTACCTTGAGGCAAACGCCCTGACTAACACCCTTTCAGGAGCCTGAAACCTTCGAAACCTTACAACGCGCCCTACAAAAGGCCAAGGAGGAGTCAAATGAGAAGAAGGAGCACATCACTGACCTCTTCGCTGATCTCGAGCGTCGCCAAGCCGCCTTCGAAGAACTACATGACAAATGGTTCGCGAGGGACTGGGACGCCCGCGATGCCAATAACAAGCTGGAGCAAAAGACTACAGAGTGGGAGAAATGCCGCACCGATATTCTCGGCCTCAAAGGCGAGCGCGGCACCCTCAACAAAGAAATCGAGTCCCTCCGTCAACAGCTCCTCAATCACCCCAATCCAGCCATCGCCGCCGCTGAGCGTGAAGCCGGCCGAATCCGCGCCCTGGAGGCCAAAGTTGCTAGCCTCGAGACGAAGAATCAGAATCTAACAAATCAAAATGCATCCATCACCAACGTCTACCAGCAAGCATCCAACTCCAACTTCGAGCTCACCAACGAGCGTGACCTGCTTCAGGCTGAGGTTGAGCCACTGCGTCGTTTGAAGGTCGAACATCTGGCCTGGCGTAAGGAGATGAGGCACGATCAGGAGAAGGCGGAGCTACGCAAGGAGGTGAAGGGCTTGAGGAGTGAGCGCGACTCTATGGATAAGATGATGTACCGCAAGGAGAAGGAGATTGAAGAGCTGAAGCAGCGTGGACGTGCTGGAGTGCAGACTCGTGGCAGCTCGGCTGCACCTCGCTCGCGTGGTGTGAGCCCAGCTCCAGGCATGTTGGGAGGGGTGGGAAAGGGACCGAGTGGGTTGAGCAAGGGGTTCACTCCTGATGGATAGGCGTATGAAGAGGAGGAAGAAATCGGAGGTCCAGACAAAGATATGCTTGCAGGGTTCGTGTATTAGAGGATTTTATGTGGGGCTGACGATTGTTCAGTGACTGCTACTATGCAGCTAAAGCAGTGTTATTCATGTGGATGGAGATGGGTTGGGAGACCAAGCAATGTACATAGCTTGCCCAACTCTAATAAAGCCAATTACTTCGCTCTTTGCCTCCGTGACTAGGACTATGTTTATAGCATGTAACACAGCGAACGCTGGCTAAAGCAGATCAGGTACCGGAGAAGCGTGCTGGATCCTGCTCTACGAGAGAGCTTATAGCTCGGGATGCGTCAAGCTGAGCACAACCATCACAGATATCAAGGGAAGGGAAGCAGAGTGGTGTAGAGAACATCTCCATTGATATCCATCTTCGTCTGGCAACATACTCGCCAATAGCAGGCCATTACGCCCTGTCAATCCCGAAACGCCATCCATGCAACCCATTCACAGCTCCCCCAACTCCATCTCCATGCCCGTTCCGCCCCCATAAATGTCATCAACACCGCTCTCACGTATCATACAATCAATCTGATCATTCTCATTTTTTGGGACATGACGCACCAAGTTAATCTCACTGCTGCAAATTATCGACACTGTCCACGCTACCCTCGTTTGCTAACTGACCCATGGGGCTGACGCCGTCGGTTCTGCGGCCGGCTGGGCGTGTGGCTGTTTCCATTTGGCGCTTCGTGTGTTGGTGCATTAGGCGGGAGTAGGAGGACATGGCGGCGAGGGGGTTGTCGAGGTCGTAGTTTGTAGTGAAGGAGGTTTGGGCGGAGGAATCTTGGGCGAAGGTTGTGGGGGGTGGGGAGGACATTTTGGAGGGGGCTGGTAGAGAGGGAGTTGACTTTTGGTTGGGGGTGGAGGGGGTTTTGGATTTGGGGTGGAGGGTGGGGGTTGTTCTTGGGGGGATAGGAGCTGGTGGTGGTTTGCGCTGAAAAGTGTCTTTGAAGCTGCGATAGCTGGTGTCGACGAGGAAAGTTGGTTGATATATTGTTTGGATGGTGATTCAGCAATGCAGACAAGGGGAATATATGTATCCCATATTCCCCAAACCAGCGCAGCCTAAGGTAGCTTGACCCCGCCACCTGCAGGCTACCAAAAATCTTCGTCGCTGATCACAGCCTGCGCTAAGGCTCGACTTACCCAGAGTTGGCCATGACTTAGCCTGGACCCTTCGTCATCCCTCCTTGGACCCTTCGTCATTAGCGCGTCATGATCTTCAGCCTCTGCCCCAATTATAGCATAGTGATGCCAAGTGATAACGAATCACCAATCAAGGTAGGAAGTCAAAAAGCCTCTGCGTCAGGGGTGCTGGCTAAGCGAGGATCGTGCTGCGCAAGCGGCGAGGTTCTTCCGTCATTGCGGAGTCAGGCTTTTCTTTAGTGAGGTAAGCTGCATGCGGCTGAGATTGGAACTGATGTAAAGATGATGCGAAGCGCGAAACGATGGGATTTGGAGGGGCCTCTGATGTGGAGGTCCAATCGCATGATAAGTCACTTTGACTATGATTGGCTGAAATTTTCTCCGCGAATTCTCCATAGACTTCGATCTTTGGTGCTAAGACGGACTTGAGTTCCGACAGACCAGACTCACTGGATGTCATGCCATTCAGAGTCTCTGATAAACAAATTCGATGTGTGCTATGACATTCACCTCGATGCGATCAACAGATAATATGCGGAAGTTCAGCATTGCCATCGCTGCCCCAGATATTGAGACTAGACCTAATCGAGGTTTCAAGTCTATGGATGAACGTCTACGAGTACGAGTAGCATTCCCTCTCTTCCAAGGAGCTCGATCTTCTGAGGCAGCCTGGCTCCAACCAAACACGGAATGGTCTGAAATTTGCTCCAACACCATACCATAGATGACCTAGACATCACATTTTCCAGTAGAGTGCGAACGGCTTCAGGAAAACCCCTTTTAGTCTCTCTCTACTCTATGCCGTAAGTGTCATTTTAGTATCGTTGGCGTCAGACTATAAACATTTGGTGCAAGCTTCTAATACTTACATGACCTTGATCAGTCCTCTTTCTTCTGCTCACCAAGCCAGTTATCATAGTCAAACCCCAACTCCTCAATTGTCCTCACGTTATGCCTCGCTTCCCCTCGATCTGCAAAAGCCTTCTTGATCGCTGGAAACCACTTCCTAGTCCAAGTCTCCCGTTCGTTCCATCTAGGGGGTATCTTACCCCGTCCAGGGTCTTTCGCCCGCTTGGCCCAATCAACCAACTCATTGAGATAGTCACAGTCTTCAGGGAACTTCAGCACGTGGAACGCCTTGCCTATTCCCTGTTTGCCAATGAGGCTTTCTTCCCACTTCTTCATCTCCTGCTCGGGGGGCAGCTCGAGTCTGTCGGACCATACGCGAGCAATAACTGCTGCTTGGCCTTCAAATGTGCGGAATGGGATGATCTTTGATGGAAGGCCGATAAAGGCTAAAGTAGAATCGGGAATGTAGAATAAATGTTTGTAAAGATGCTGCACCCTCTCGCCAGTGGAGTTGAGCTTCGGCTCTAGCGAGGAGAGGAACGGGAAAGAGTAGAGATAGCCCGTAGCAAACAAGATAGCATCAACGTCTTCTTCGATACGGCCGTCAGCAAAACGCACAGCTCTCCTTCCTTGGTCGGGTGGTAAGAATTCCGCTATATCAGGGACGTCTTCTTTGTAGCCTGCTTCATACGCCAAGGGCGAGTTCGAGCGTACTGATATGAGTACTGGGTGTTTGGCGACTGTGGCGATTTGAGAAGCGATGTCGATGCCAGACGCCGAGTTGCCAACGATGATGACCTTTTTGTCTGCGTAGGAGTCTGGCCGCCGGTAGAACTTCGAGTGGGCGATTATTCCTGGATTAGCGCTGCTCCAATCTTTGATACCATTGATATATGGGAGGTCGGGTACTGAGTAGTGGCCGTTGGCGACAACTACGGCATCATAGGTGCCTTCTGAAACCTTGCTGGACTTGAGGTCTTTGATTTGAACACGCCAGGAATCTTGGCCGTCTCGAGATGTCTTGCGGACGTCTATCACTTGGGTCTGGAAATGGACAAGATGCCTGATTTCATCTGCATAATCTTCGAGATACCGAGTGACACGTTCCCGGCTTGGAAAGAGCTGATCATCCTGTAGCGATGGTGCGTCCGAATGCTTCATGATGACATGTGGTATGTTCGTCTCAAGCATTTCGTACATTGGCGACTCGAAAGTAGCCGATTTCTCGCCACTGATACAGACATTTTGGTAGTCTGAAGAATGCCAAATTGGTTCATCCAATGGCAAGTTCGGATCTTTTTGAGGGATATCAATCGACCCTTTTGGATCGTTTGTGTAGTTCCAACAGCCGCCAAAAGAAGCTTGCTGTTCGAAGACATCTATGGCCTCAAAGTAGTCTTCCGCAAGCAGATATCTGTGCTACGTCTAAGCACATATCCTAAAACACAATCGGGTGACCAAGACTCACTTCGCAGCGGCAACGCCCCCAGGACCTGCCCCGACGACAGCAATCTGTCGATATGTTGCAGGAGGCAATGAACCCATATCAACAAAGAGTAGAAAATTCTTCGGAATTTCTTTCTTTTCTCAGTGATGTAATAAATCTCTTCGACTACCCACGATCAAACAAAACCATTCTGATCAATAATTACAAGGAAGGTAACAGTATCACCCCAAACAAAATAAATGAATCTCCAACACGGAACCCGACGAAAACGATGGAAGAATCTTGAGAGGACTTGAAAGGGGAAGGCCTCTGTTCGTCTGGTGGCAGGTGAATTACTTCTTCCAGTAAAGGGTGCCGTATCCGATCAGCCTGCGTCTCCAAAAAGCGCAGTAAATATTGATTGAAAGACCTTTATAAAGATCGGAAAGACTTTGGCTCAGTTGATATGTATGCTTACTCCACGCCAATACTCGGCCCTAGGGAGAGCGTTAGGTACGGTTGTCTGCTCCGCCAACTTGTGAAATGAATGCTAACACCCCGAAAAGACTGAAGTCACACTTTGGTTGCACACATCTCAAGGTTACCTGTTCGATCCGGCCATTTTTTCGATTTCGTGGATCTTTGGGATTTTGTCTGATTCGTTTTTATGGAGGCCGAAAAGCTGGGAGACACTCTGCAGTAACAGGATTACAGATAGATTCGTAAGGCTTTTGGTTTGCGATACTAGTACTGCTCGGAATTTGCTTCTCTAAAGTAATATGAAGGAGTAAGGGCCCCCCGTCGGGCCCCCTGAAATCGCGCGACCTTGACCTCGGCGCGCTAACATAGGGCGGCGGCGCTCACCCTATAACCGTGCGGCACAGTAAAGTACTGTTAGCGTGGCCGAGGATCTTTCAAACCATTGTTTGATGATTTGGTACAATCAAGGTTTATATAGTGATTTGTGATTCACATACTCGCCCGCCCGGGTGGCTTAGCTGGTTAGGTTAGTTAAATTTCAACTCGATTAGTAGGCTCTTTGCTAAATATTCAGAGCGGCTGTCTCATACTTGAATATGTAGTGATCAGCAGATCGAGGGTTCGAACCCCTCCCCAGGCAGACCGGTTTCGTTTCTTTTTATTTTCGATCAGGGAAAAGATTATCAGATAAAACGAATTATTAAACATTGGAACCGTCATTTATTTTGTTGTAATTTTGATAAAGATCGAGATTTAATAATTAATAATAGGACGGTAGAAAAGGAGTAGATAATTAAATGAGTAAATAAAGTCGATTCGGAGTCAAAGAAGAGTACTTATAGGAAGAATAAATCCGAGGGTAGAGAAGGAGTTAAGAGTACTCGTATCAAGGAAGATAGGAAAAAATAAACTTAAAGGAAATGACGTTGATAGTAAGGTAAGTATCTTTCCTATTATCGCCGCTTTGTTACAGAGACACGCGCTTGAAAGGTTAGATCCGTAACAGCCCTCGGCCTAAACCTCAAACCGCTCATTGACGTGGATCGTATCATCACCCAGCATCACCCAGGCTCTCGCGACCATCACCCGCGTCGCGCGAGAGTAGAGCGGCGCTCACCCCACCCTCCGAGGGGTGAGTCCGGGGGCAGATTTCTGTCACCTTGGCGTGCTTGGCACCTGTTGACCTCGACCTCCCACAAGCTCCATTCCCAGGCATGCTTCCTCTAGTATAAATACACTCTTTGGCACGAGACTGGACAAGATCAGAGGATATGAGCTTTTAGGGCAAGATGCGCCAGGAAAGAAACAATGGCAGCAGCGACCACCACCCCAATCGCTTCCCTCGAGCCCGGACTCGACGCAGATAGCACATCCGTTACCGGCATAGTCACACTGATCTGGCCCTATGCCTCGTCTTCTCAGACTCTAAGCCTCCTACTTGTGGAACCAGACTTTCGACTGCGCCGCAATCAGGGCCAGGTTCGGATTCACTTCACTGGGGCGAGCGCAAAGGCCGTGGCCAGAGCTCACGTAGCTAGCGGAGATCAGCTCTTACTGAATTTGAAGGGTGTAAAATGGGCAAAAGATGGATCTACAGCTTCTACACCGGGGAAGGGCATTGAGTGGGATCTACGCTATGGCGAGCGGGTTGTGCTACAGATCCAGCGCGACGACCAGCAGCCAATCTTACTTGACATCGACCACCCTACTCCGTCGCCAGAGCCATTTGCTCAGACACCTACGCCGCGACTATCCCCGCCATATGATAGCCATATTCCAAGTACAGTCCAGAAACGGCAGCTTGATACGCAGGCATGGGCTTCCCCAGCTTTCCTCATGCGCTGCAGCCATTTTGCAGCATCCGCGTATGATCCTTTTGCAGAAGAGGATCTCCCAGACTACGACAGAAGGAAGCGTTCCAAATTCGGGCGGGGTAGTGGTCAGTGGCGATTTGCAGACAGGACACCTAGCCCAGAGAAAGAGCCGGAGACGACTACATTTGACATTGGCAGTCCATCCAAGTTGCCAGCTCAGCACAGAAAGCCCAAGAAAGAAGTTACGCTACCAATAGAGACAATTCAGAAAAGCAGGGCACAAGATGTTGATGGCAGCGGAAACGAGGCCCGTGTCTTGCACACCGAGGACAATGAAGAAGCAGCTAGCTTTGGTCCTCCAAGTCCTCCCAGTACGCACGTTGAGCCTACGAAGATTGAGTTCCTCGAAGAAGTCAAACGAGCAGCGCAAGCTCCGCCATCACTGTCCGTACAGTCTGTCATTTCTTCCTCCTCTCCCTCGAATTCGGGGCAAGAATTCGACTTGCAAGATGACGGCGGGTCCCAAATGGAGTCGGTTGATGCTGCTACCTTCAGTGGCCCTGCTTCTGACTTTGGATTGGATGGGTCCGTCTTTTCGCGTACCTCGAAAGCTAAGGTGCCTCCGGAAGAAGAAGTCGAGAAGCCTAGAAAGCGGGTGGAAGTGGAAGAAGAAGATGAAGGCAGTCAAGCGTCCGCTCGAGAAGTATCACCGCCAAAAGACGGCAAAGCTGCCGAAACAGATGAAGAACTCGAAGAGCAGCAACTTACGATTCCGGAATCAGCCCACGAGTTCCTGCCCCCTGGTGGTGATGACTCGCGGCCAATGTCTACTGTTCACGACCACCTGCAAGCTGCTCAACTTCGTTCTAGTCCTGTGGTTCCATCTTACGACCAGCTCGAAAGCGAACAAGCGCAGGAAATTGAATCGATTTCATCAGAGGAGATGTCTGACGAGAAAGAGCTGCGAAAGTATATAGTAGACAAGTCTCCGGTGGAGGAAGAAGAAGCAACAGTATCACATGAAGAGGACGAAGAGCAGGAGCGGCCGACGGAGTTAGAGTCAGTGCCTGCAAAAATAACGCTCAACCAAGAAGCGCAAGCAAAGCCATTGACAGCAGATTCTGGGGAGAAGAGGGAGAAAGAAGCGGCGGAAGATGGAATCCAGGCGTTCAGACGCAGCCAAGCGGACTTGGAACAGGCCCAACATATCCCTCACGAGGCACAACAGCCGGAGGACAGACAATCCGAGACGAAGGGATCTGCTGTCCAGATCATTAATCTTGAGAGCGATGATGAAGAGAGTGTAGAGCAATTGGGTTCTCACAGAACTGATCGATCGATCCATGGACCTGCGAGGTCAACCATTGTGACTAGTGGAAAGGCAATGGAAGCCATGATCCAGAAAGAAGTGTCGGTCGAGGAGACTCCAATTGATGAGCGCCCTGAGTCGCAGGAAGGATTCAGCATTGGTGAACCAAAGAAGCACGTTACCCAGTCAATAACATACACGGAGGAGACTGTTGTCGTTCATGACACGAGCCAGAAGCCTCAAGAAACAGAGAGTCGCGCCACAAAAGATACGCTTGCAGAGCAGCTACCAGCGGCAGAAGTCCCACCAAAGGCTACAATTCTCGACGAACTACCGTCAACAGTCCCAGATTCCTTTGTAGACCGATCTTCCAAGAGCCAGCTCATGACGCCAGATGCAACACAGCGAACGAGTTTCGCGTCTCAGCCATCATTTACTTCCCTCCAATCTGAACAAGACGATGAGACTTTGCCAACGCCGCGAATGTCGCAACGCAACTCGGTCGGAGTTGTGCCTCCTATGCTTCAGCCTTCGCAAGTAGTTGAGGTCAAGGAGTCTTCGCCTGTGCGGGAGGAGACCTTGACGATTCGAAAGACTCGATCCTCCCGGCGGAAAGCAAAGGAGGAGACTTTAGTGCTTAAGAAGGAGGTGTCTACGCCACAGAAGCCACCTACCTTCATAGAAAAGCTGAAAGCAATGCGGAAGCTCTCTGCTCAGTCTCCTCGTCGTGTGAGCGATTCGAGTGCAACGAGTCCTTGGTTCGTACCGAAGAGACTGAGCCAGATTGTTCCAGACAGTGAGGCCGAAAGCGAGGCAGAAAGCTCGTCTGAAAGCGATCGGAATGCTGCCAATCAGGGGCCTATATCCACAACACAGACTTTACAGAAGCAGAAGCCTCTTGCAGCCTCGTTCAAGCGCAGTCCCCAGCGAAGTGCAATTGCTTCCATACAGTCATCCCCGGGGTATCTCCCCCCATCACAACCATTGCCACCGGGCTTCCGCACGAACATTTCTTACTACGTCCCACTCGCGACTCTCACCTCTCACTTCGGCACCACGGTAGATGTCCTTTCCATCGCCCTCTCAAGCACCTCAGTTACCCGTGCAACAACGGGTCCAAAGGACTATAACCAGACGATCTACGTCACAGACCCGGCTGCCTGTCGTCAGATGCCCAATACGCCTATCATCACAGTCCAGATCTTCCGACCCAACAACAGATGTTTTCCTCTCATTGAGAAAGGAGATGCCATCTTACTCCGTGACTTTAAGGTCCAGACCTTCCAGAGAAATGCAATCTTGCTCAGCACGCAGTCCAGTGCTTGGGCAGTCTTCCGCAGAAGTGCACCGATGGACGTCCAAATACGCGGACCGCCCGTTGAGCTCGGCCCTGAAGAGCGATTGTTCGCGCAAGGTTTGTGGCGCTGGCGTGACAATTCGACTCTAGTCGAGAAAAATATGTTAGACGAGAAGATACCCAAGGAGCCACCAATGCACCAAGCTGGAACGTCTAACAAAGCTAAGAAGCCTCCCAAAAAGCCAGCGCCAAAGCCAAAGCAGATGAACAACACCAATGGCACTGACGCAAGAATCGAGAAAGAAGGCATAGAAGCCCTCGGTGTCGATCTGCAAGGCTCGCAAGGGTCACAGAACAGAACCCGCAAAGCTCCGATGAGAGAACGCTCACTAGAGATGGATGGCGTGATGGAGAGCACTGAGCCTCCGAAGCGCGTGCTACGGCCTAGAGGTGCGAGAGGCATGCCCGAGAGTTCGGAGAGTCCTACGAAGGCAACGATGAGGAGATCGGGGACGGTGTTTACGGGGGGTTTGGGGGAGCCCGATGGTTAGTGATCTGAGTTGTACTGGCTTGTTTGCATAGTAGTGAAGATGTACAATTCAATCTCGCGATAGGATAGCGTGGACGCTGGGGACTGGTTCGAGCTACTTGATGAATAGACGGTTTGGATAGCACTGTGTCTCAGCAATACAAAATCCACCAACAATACCCAGTCCACGTCGTATTCTGCGATGACCTGTATTTGAACCGTCAGCAGCATGATCTTCGAGTAAAATACATTGTGCAAAACAAGTGAACAAGCTGTGATCTCAGTTTTTGCCTTTCGACGTCATGCCCAACCAGCGCCAAGCAAATTGCAAGAGTATATATACGCGGCTGGGCAGTCGGACTACCAGAAGCTGTGTTTTGTCTTCATGTGATTGGGGGTGGAGAGGGTGAGAGTGCGTGGGACTGATATGTCCCGACATACAGGTCGTCAACGCATCATGGGAAGCTCGCACAAAGAGGGCCCTCGTGATGACGGTTTTAGAAGCGGGATGAGCGTACTCTCGACCTACACATCGGAATCGCCAGCCGAGTGAAAGTTTTGTTCGAGCTGGCGAAGATTTGAGTTGGTGGTCTTGATGTAGTAAAGAAAGAAGTCGGAATTTGGTATTTTCAATGGCGTCCGCTAATGCATGCCCAGACCGCGGCAAGTTCAAGCGCCGATGTACCTGACCGCCGGAAAAAAGTACCTGGAAAACCATCTTAACATGATTTAATGGTAGCAGAACGACTAGCCATACCTTTTGACAGCCACTCTACCACATACACTGCCTTCTATTCCATCTCTTAACAAGCTCAAGCCTTTTCATCGTACCCATTGGCCTTCAAACTCTAAATCATCCGACTTCGCTAGATCTCCTCACAACTGCAGCAAAAGAAACATATGCAGCACTATTGGGGTCGCACCGTCTTCTTAACCCGTTCCTCAAGCTTCCGCACTCTTCATGGATAATCTTTGGCAACGCCGATCAAAGTAAGCAACGCCCCCGAAAGCTGTATGTCTTAAAATGCTGACCAAATCTGCTCAACAGCTCCAGTAAGCTCGCCCTCTCCACATCAGACTCGAAGGAAAAGAGCAAGGAAAAGACTAAGACGGAATTTTCACGACCATATCAACCCGCGAAGCGCTTCGGAGGCGAGGGGTCCTTCAGCAGCAAATCCAATCCGTTCAATGGAATTGCCCCTTTGACTACTACGAATGCCGCATCCCCCACGTCTGGTGCCTCCTCTGCTTTTGGACTTGGCTCAGGAGCCTTCGCGTCTTTTGGGTCTTCGGCCAAGACACCCAGAACGCCGAGTACATCGCTCGACTTCAGTAATGGTACATCCGCAACTGCGACAGGCGAGAAGCGAGAGAAGGAGAGCGCAAAGGAGAATGGAGGAACAGATATCAAGCCGAAGGCGTCTTCGGTATCCTTGGCTGGTAGACCATCAAGCACATCTTCAGAGCACCCTCTCAAGTCCACTTGGATCGTCTGGTACAGGCCACCAACCTCAAAGTACTCGGACTATGAGAAGTCTACAATACCCCTCGCGCATTTTTCGACAGTGGAGGCTTTCTGGACGGTGTACAGCCACCTTAAGCGACCTTCTACCTTACCCTCAGTGTCAGACTATCACATCTTCAGGAAGGGTATCAGGCCAGTCTGGGAAGATGAAGAGAACAAGCGCGGAGGCAAATGGATCATCAGGTTAAAGAAGGGGGTCTCAGACAGATACTGGGAGGATCTTCTCTTCGCGATCGTTGGGGATCAATTTGCCGAAGCGGGCGAGGAGGTCTGCGGCGCAGTGCTGAGCGTCAGGAGTGGGGAAGATGTGCTGAGCGTCTGGACCAGGATCGATGGTGGACGCAACATCAAGATCCGGTATGTTACTGCAATCGTTCCATATGCAGCTATATGATCCCTCGCTAATGTAACCTCAGCGAGACAATCAAGCGCCTCCTCGCGTTCCCTCCAGACACTAACATTGTCTGGAAGAGCCATGACGACAGCATCGCGCAGCGCTCAGCCATTGACCAAGCGCGTCATGAAAAGGGTACTGGTAATGGACCCCACCATGGCCAGTCAAAGCGGCGGGAGACCGTCAATGAGAATTCGGCTTCAGAAAAGACCCGACCTGCAGCTGCATGATCCTGGTTGTTGGGCGCTGTCTGTACGAATATTGATGAGTGAAGTTCATTGCGTTGATGTCATTAGCAGGCCTCGATCTTCCGCGTTCTTGGGCGGTTATTCATGCTTGCAGCATGCCCTGTAGCAGCATTTTTTGTACTGTACAATAAGTCCATTTGGATACCATGTTTTATCAATGTGCCGTCCACACCTAGTCCAATGCGCAAAGAATCCAACTTAAATGCCGCATTTCCACATGGTTTCCGAATGCTTGCCAGAGACTGATCACTTTCAAAAGATAAGAAGCCGGAAGGGAAGTGAAATCCGGCGAATAAGCAGAGATTTTTGCCACCTAAGTCACTTTCTTTACTTGGAAATCCGGACCTATGCGAGCCTAACCTATGAAGTAGCAGACACTTCATTTTTCCGGCCCCCTCACGGGCAGCGATATATATTTGGGTGCCTCCCTCTTATCCAGTACCATCTCCCTCAATCCTACACCTCTCTGTATCCATACCTACTCTAACCAATTTTGGAGCGTGCATCTTATCTGGTATTATACCAGACAATGGAGCCAATTTTCACAGATACGAGCATGGATTGGAGCAAACCCGCGGCTTATGAAGCTTACAAGAGCTTGCGTCGTGCTCGCAATTCATGGCCGAATAACACTGAAGGTCCTACTGAAGCTCGTGAGTGGCAAGATCCTGAGATGTTAGGGCTAGATGTAAGATATTTTCTCTTTTTCTTGACTTTCTGCACAGAAAAACCACAGTCATCTTGAATTTCAGTACAGAAAGATCTTAAGCACGGAACAAATGCAACTTACTCGTCTCGAGCATACACATAGACAGAACATCGTCAACTTAAGCACCAAACACGGCTTTTTGATTTTATCAGTTCATGTTAGAGACTGTTTTTGATAGGCTGGGCCGAAGAAAACCCCGAAAGAAGCGCTCGTTTAGGTACCGCCGCTAACGCCGGTAGATATCACAGGACATTGTTCCTGAAAACGCCCCAGTACGCCTGGGCCTGCCTGTTGAGTTCAGAGCAGGACCCAAGCAAGTGCGTCCAAATGCTCGCAAACAACAGGAGACGCTGGATTCCATGGCATCTACACGAAACGCTTCCAGATCCAGATTCGAGATCCGCCCGCAGCAGACACTTGAAGAGGCCCGACTTCTGGGCAGCTACGGGCATGTCTTTACACGCTTTTATTCGAGCTTCAGCTTGCTAACTTAAGCTCTAGACGCTACGATGCGGACGCAGTCCCTATTCGTCCACCAATGACTTCTGGATACAAGGTGCGTTCGCAGCGGTCAACACCCATGGCATGGGTGTCTAACAGAGCACAGATCCGCAACTCTGGAGGACCCAAACCACAGAACAACCTGAGTCGTCAACCTCATCAAACAGGCCCACGATACATCCCGTCAGCCACGCACAAGCCCAAAGGCGGAATTCAGAACAAATTGCAGATAGAGACTAGGCGCGGTGACAACGTCGGAGCAATGCTACACGCGACTATGCCGGAACATGGCTACGGAATCCATATATCCAAGAGACAGAAGACTGGGCACTACACCAGCTCTCCAACTTCAGGGACATCTGCTGACGAAGTGCTCGATCACCTTGGGCCGCATGGCATTTCTTTCGGCTCTAGTCAGCTTGCAAGCCGAGCTCCGTCTGCACATAGTCAGGAAACTACGTCACCGATGAAGAGAACAGGTTCGTCCACTGGAAATCTCACTGAGTACAAGAGCGTGGAGCAAATGATGAACAGCGATCTTGTCCCAAAGAAGAGGCAACGTCGAATCAATGGACAGAATCAGTACCATAGCCGTGATTTGCCTTCATCTTCGCCGAGGATCTCAACAGCATCCCAGCCAATAGACATCTCGGGCGACGACGATATGGACATCATGGATCCTGAGCCGACTGTGACCCTCCCGAAGCCCATGTATAAAGGCACCATCAGAGTGCGACCTTCAGAAACGATTGATGCAATGACCTCCAAATCCCTCTATTCACCTTTCTTTCACAACGATGCCTCATCGAAGGGTCCTTCGAACGATCAACGAAAGCCCACCTCTACTCAATCAAATGATCCAAAGCGAATGATAGACCAGTCGGCGAGACTCGACAAACAATTCGTATCGATTACGGGTTCCCGTCGCGGCTCTGGGTTCCATCTGAGCTCTGATCGTGACGAGCTTGATCAAACCGGCAACACTGTTCGACCTATCGCACATGTCAGGGCATCATCCCCCACAAAGCAAGCTCGTCAGAATAGCCCTTCCAAGGAATCTATTTCAACACGAAAGCCTGCGTCAAATATCGAACAACCAGTTGGCATGGAGCCTAGCAACATCAAATCTAGCACATTTGTCAGCCCAAAGCCTAAGGACAGTAGTGGTGTTCGCAACACCGGCACCCGATCTCGAAGCGGAGAGGCAGCGGCGCCTTTGGGCTTTGAACTGGCTGCTATCAGCGTTGGTGGAGAGTTACTAGACGAGAGCGATTTTGGCTTCGTGCGTGACACTGCGAAGGGTTATTATGGCGTCCAGAGGAATGGGCAATGGGTCAGAGCACAGAACAGTAGCCTTCAAATCGACCCAGAAAAGCTGATCTCGATTGACTTCGGAACATCAGGCGGCAAGGTCCGTTTCACGTCTTCCAGAAGTGATAAAGAGGATCACATCCTGGACTTCGAATTCCGCAAAGAGAAAGACGCCGCCGCCATCATAAAGCGACTGTCGAATGGTCCAAGCTGCAAGGTCATTTCCCACGAACGGTAGGCCTTTCAGATTTCACACGTGGGTCAAAGAGCCAAAGTATGAGCTAACGATGTTACCTAGCGAGCGAATGGACAAGATTTTCGAGAAGCGCCGAACAGATATCCAGCGGCAGCATCATAACGACTGTGACACATCAATACTGCAGGAGGTCCAAATTCCTGCTCCGAGACACGAAATCCCGGGACCTGGAAATGCCAAACCCCAGCGTAAGTCGGCCGGTTTAGTCGATGAATTGATGGATCGAACTACCCAAGGCAACGGTAACACAGGCTCCCTTCGTACTGGGGGATCAAGGCTGACTGGAAATGGACAAGGCATCAAAGCTCCTCGTGAGCTAATAAAGCAACCCGCGCACAACAACCATTTGCGCCGATCTTCAAGGACGTCTGGTGCGACGAGCAAGCTCTTACGAGATCCCTTCGACGCTTATGATGATGTACCCGGTGGCTTTCTCGATGATGCACCTCAGTATGAGAAATTTTCCCAAGTGCATGGCCTGGGAGATGTATGGAACAAGCCACTTACCTACCCAAAGGTTGGCAAGAAGAAGGTGACAGTTGAATGGTCCGATCTTGAACGCTTGGACGAAGGCGAATTCCTCAACGACAATCTTATCGGCTTCTATCTACGCTATCTCGAGCAAACCTTTGAGGAGAAGAGCCCCGATCTGGCCAAGAGAGTCTACTTCTTCAACACTTACTTCTATGCCACATTGACCAATGCCCACAAGCCCAAGAGAAGCTTCAATTATGAGGGCGTACAGAAGTGGACCAAATCTGTGGATATATTCACATATGATTACATCATTGTCCCTATTAACGAGCACAGCCATTGGTACTTGGCGATCATTTGCAACCTCCCCCACCTTGATCGAGTAGTCATGCCAGAAGAAGCATCCAATTCTCAGACAGAGCTTGCGTCTTCGAAAACGCGCGAAGAGCGCAATGAATTTGCTGCATCTCCATCCAGCCCAATTGGCGGATTGGGTCAGAGGGAGAGCACGACTTCTAAAGGAGACGACCACGAGCCAGACGAGAGAGATGCGAGGAACTCCTTCGCGGAGATGAGCCTGGACAATGATGTACATATGACCGCGGCGTACCACGCAGATCTCGAAAAACCTATGATTGCGGCCGAGTCAGGCAACCAAGATATTCAGAAGGAGTCCAAGCAAGGGAGAGCAAAGAAAGACGAAAATGTGTCGAGTGGTACATCTACACCACAGCCTGCGTTGGACTTGCCAAGCCCGCATGGTGATATGCTGGATGGCCTGGAGGCTCAGCTCAATCGAGACCTGCCTTCTGAGATCCCAGACTCCCAACCTTTATACCCGCTGGTCATTATCCCCGATCTCGCCACGGTTAGGAAGACTACTACTAAGATGCAGAAGTCTGTGGGGCTGCAATTCGATGACCAGGAAATGCTTGACTCACAATTGAAAGCTACGTCGCCAGGACGTAAGGTCTCAAAGGAATCCGATAACTCTCTGCCAGACCCAGCGAAGCAGCGAGCCGAAGACTTTTACGATTTTATTGAAGACATAGAGCAACCCGCCAAAGTCTCCGCAAAGAACAAGAAACAGAAACGAAAGTCAATGCCACCTCCAGTGACTCTGATTGATCCATCCAACACGGCCATCATAACCTTCGACTCGCTTGGACAGACTCGCTCACTCACTACGAAGACCCTCAAGCAATATTTGAGGGAGGAAGCCAAAAGCAAGCGTGGCGGTATGGAAGTTGACACCGCACAAATCAAAGGAATCAACGCCAAGGTACCACTGCAGGAAAACTTCTCCGACTGTGGGCTCTTCCTCCTCGGCTACGCTTCGAAGATGCTGGAAGACGACCCCAAGGACTTCATTGCGAAAATCATAGGCAGGCAGTACACAGACCAGGACGACTGGTCGGAGCTCAATCCTAGCACCATGCGCGCGGATATCCGCGACCAGGTGCAGGGGCTTTATAAGGATCAAAAAGATGAAGAGAGGGAGAGTGCGGTTAAAGCTGGCAAACTCAAGGGCGGTAAGAAGTCTTCTCCGACTCCTGCCCCTGTTGCTGCGACTAAGTCAGCTGGTGCGGAGATTATTGACATTGATGACTGATGGATGAGATACTTTACGGCCTTAAAAGTTAAATTAATGACAGAATGTGCAGCGAGATAGCTTCACACACATGTAAGATAGAGCGGACATTTTAAATTTGAAGCAGCAATATTATTAGATAGAGCGGTGATAGAGCATGAAATACCATGATTTTTGCTCAAGAAAGGGCCTTTAAGGTGCCGCTATGGGTATCTTATCATTCTTGCTCTATCAAATCTTAGAACTCAATACTCCATCCCTTACCCACACTCAAACCAGGGTCTCTCACAACAGTCCAAGCTGCCTTCGACCCGTCGGCTTTGAAAAAGCTCATCTCAACCTTGCTCACATTCCCCTCCTCAGTAACGTTGACTTCGCTCTTCCCTTCCCATGCCTTCGGCGCACCAATGACGATGATCTTCTCGACACGGACCTTGTCCATTGCTTTAAGGTAGTCCTTCCGTTTCTTGCCCTTCGATGTGGGTCCTGACGCAATATCATCGGAGGTTAGCGTGGCATTTGCGAAAGAGAATTTGCGATGTATAAAAGCACCATCCTGGTAATCGTAGCTTTCGCCATCATCAACATACAGTTCCCCCTCCGCTATCCCTTTCGGACCAAGCGAGATGACGAGGGTGTAAGGATCCCAGCGCATTAGTCCGCTACTTCTGCGTGGGCGATCTTTACGCGGGATGATGTGACCCGCTTTCATCAGCACGGGGATCTTGTCCAGTGGGGCATCGAGCCTAGCGGTGCTCCCGGAGCCTCTATGTGTGGCGTAGCTGAAGTAATCGTAATAGATCTCGTTAGGTGGGAGATACATCGAGACTGTCTCCGCGCCTTCTGTGACGACTGGCTTGACCAGTAGGCCTGTGCTGCCGACGTAGAATTGGTCTTCGAGGGCGAACCCGGCTTCGTCGGAGGGGTGGGCATAATAGTGTGGTTGGAGGATTGGGGCGCCGGAGGCGGAGGCGGTGTGGAAGGCTGTATACCAAGCTGGGAGGAGTGCATATCGGAGGCGGAGCGCTTGCGTTATGATTTCGGTGTATGGCTCGCCGGCAAGATAGGGCTCGCGGCGGCGGGTGTCGATGTGAGCGTGGCCGCGAAAGAAGGGGTAAAAGGCACCAGCTTGATACCAGCGCGTCAAGAGCTCCTTTGATGGGTTACCAAAGAAGCCGCCGACGTCGGCACCGGAGAAGGGGAAACCGGCGATATTGTGGGTTAGGATCATGGGGATCGAAGCTTCGAGATGCGGCCACGAGGCTTGATTGTCGCCGGTCCACATTGCTCCTAGGCGCTGGGAGCCGGAGTAGTAGGAACGAGTAAGGACGAAGGGACGGTGGCGGGCTGAGGCAAGGTCGCGGTGGAGGAGGGCGTCGTAGGTGGCATTGACGAAGGTCATGCCGTTGATGTTGTGGACGTCGCGGTGTTCCCAGTTGCCGTGGTGGATGTTGTCTTTTGGCATGGTTGTTTCAGGGCCGTTGAAGACGGAAGGCTCGTTCATGTCATTCCATAGGAAAGTATTGGCCGAGGTGCCGGTAAAGGATTTATAGGTAAACAGGGAGCGCCACCACTCTTTTGCTGCTGGATTGAAGCAGTCAATCCAATGCGAAGATCCTGGCCAGCACCAGCCTTCATAGAGGTCGTTATTCTTGTTTTTGATGCCTAAGTCTTTCGACTTAAGTTCGTCGACTACCGGGTAATTGCCTTCATTTTTGATGTGCGGGTCAATGATGACAACCAGCTTTCTATCGTGTTGGTCCAGTTGCTTCTCCATACCCAAGGGATCAGGGAAGGTATGGAAGTCCCACGTGAAATATTTCTTGCCTTCGGTGTATTCGATGTCGAGCCATATGACATCGTAAGGAATATTGGCCCTGTCCATCTTCTTGTCCACATCCTTTACATCTTCGTCGGTCACGTAGTTCCATCTGCACTGGTGATATCCAAGTGCAAATTGCTGAGGAAGCTGGGTGTACCCAGTGAGGTCACTGTATTGCTCGATCACGTCTTTCGGAGTTGGGCCAAGGAAAACGAAAACATCCAGAAGCCCGCTCTCCGAGAACCAATGAGTCTCTGTATCGGTCTTTCCTCCGATACCAAGACTCAGGGGATTGCTTGAGATCTTCCGTTTGACAATATCGATCCAGGTCTCGGCAGCATTTAGCCAGAAGACACCGACTGTGGAGTCCTTACGATGGGCTTGCATGAATGGTATGGCTCCATAAAGCGTCATGGGACTGTCCATCTCGTATTCGAAAACGTCGCTGTTATATAAGCGGTATGGCTGTTCGTAATTACCAGATCCTCCGCTGTGCCAAGTCAGTATCATACGCGAAGTAGAACGTCGGATTTGGCATACCGTGTCTGCTTCAGCGAGAGAGAGCTGGCGTGTCCAGGAATGCCATAGACGTGTTCATAGCCATTGAACGTAATGTCTAGACCAACGCTTTCTGGGCCCTTGGGCTTGGAGTCCGTATTTCCGCCGAATGACTCCTCCCACCAGGTACTTTCGTCTTCGCCCTGCTCAGCGGGTTCTGGCTCTGCTTTGGCTCCTTCTCCTTCTTTGGGCTCTTCTCCTTCTTTGGGCTCTTCTCCTTCTTTTTCTACTTTGTCGATCTTAGGCCTCCAATGTTCCATGTTCATCAAACCCTTCCCATTGAACTTGATATGTAACTCGTCATCCCGGAAGAAGTTAATGGCGAACGGATCATGGCTTATGACAGCTCGATGCCGATTGTTTGGACCGTAGCTGACAACGGTTTCCTTCAAGGTCGTTTCTCCCTTGGCGGATTTGTCTGGTTGCTCCTCGCTAATGAGCGCCCAATATGAGGCTTCATGATACCGTTCTTTCCTGGCTTGGCTACCATGTCGAAGCTCAATATCCCCTTCCCTCCGTCTCAATTCATCCACAGTGATTCTCGCCGCTCCTGATTCAAGTAGGGTGATGTTGAAGGGTAGTTGGGCAGACTGAACGCCTTCTCCCAGATATTTCGATAGCGTACCAGAGATACGTCCAGCGTCTTTCTTTATACTCTCCGAAGCAAGCGTATAGGGGGAAATCCACGTATTGCCCAAAGTATTGGCATTGTCCGCGTACGCTCTGTTCCTTCTGCAGAAGCCAGACTGCTCGCAAGTCTTGAAGCCCTCATGTTTTACGAGGACTGCGCACAAACTATATGAGCATTTTCCCTATTGTAGGGGTACAAGGAATGGGCATGTTTACCTGCTGGCCTCAAAAGACAGGATATAAGCATCACAAGGGGCAGCAACTGCGCCCATCTTGGAGCTGAAAACATAATGGCAGGCATGCAAACCATCGACTGACCGAACGCCAAATGAAGGACGAAAGACGAAAGGAAAGAATGATTATGATAATAGTGAATATTGGCAACTAGTGTCACCAACAGTTGCAAGCGTTTGCCGTATGGACGTTAATGGCAACCGTAGGCCCTGACCTAGCGGAAGATCTTGCGGCCCGGAGATACCCCACTAAGGTCTGCTCCGCCAAGAAATCCCCCAGAGAGCATGGCGGAAGAAAATACCTCGAGTCCTACCCAAGATCCTCCCATCTACAAGCATCTAAACCCAAAGACAGTAGGTCTACTTCGTCAAGTAAACAAAAGCATTGCAGCAAAAGAGAAAGCCGCAGCCATGTCTAACGAGCAAACGTGAGTCTACAGTGAATGCTGGAAGCAGTGGGCGGCAAAATTAATTCTTGTCATCAGATTCATTGCTATCAAGCCAGATGGCGTCCAGGTATGCTAGTTGCCTTTCATGGAGTTCTGCCTGCCGTTTTGGCAACCAAAAGCTGAAGAAAAATGCTAAGCCAGTTTCTGCCAGCGTGGACTCATTGGGGACATCATCTCCAGATTCGAGAAGCGTGGGTATGTCAATTGGTTCAGAAGCCCAATATGGCAGGCATTCGTGGCTGATTTGAAATGCAGATACAAGCTCGCAGCCATGAAGCTTGTCAGCCCCTCGAAAGAGCATCTCGAGAAGCACTACGAGGACTTGGCCGACAAGCCATTCTACAAGGGCCTCGTTACCTGTACGCATTCATACCCTATAAAGAGATGGGTTTTCGAAGCTGATGGTTTCTGTGTCCAGACATGCTGAGTGGCCCCATCTGCGCCATGGTCTGGGAAGGTCGTGATGCTGTCAAAACTGGCCGAAGTACGTCGAATTCGCCAATGCAAGCAAACTCTGAAGAAAAATATAAGTGCTAAAAATAACGCAGCTCTTCTTGGTGCCACAAACCCATTGCAATCCGCACCAGGCACCATCCGCGGTGACTATGCTATCGTATGATATACAATGGTATAAGGTTCTGGATACGGCTAATCTTGGACAGGACGTTGGCCGCAATGTCTGCCACGGCTCCGATGCCGTTGAGAGCGCGAAGAAAGAGATCGCTTTGTGGTTCGGCAAGGATGAGGTCATTGAGTACAAGCAGGCTCAGCACGACTGGATCTATGAGAAGTAGAGAATGCTCAGCCAACCGCACTAAGGACCGCAATGGTCTTGCGCGTTGTAGTCTGACGATTCAACGTGCCGATATGAACATAATGGGTGAAAATAGACAGATGAAGCCAGGCTTTAGGTGAAATAGAGGACTTCTTGGAGTAGCGTAGCCTACAGGTCAATATAGTACTGGCCTCAGAGTTACGAGCTGCGCCGCCTTAATTTGACAACTGTTCGAAGCATGGCCGATCATCTAGCTTGTGTTTTCAGCCCACCTTTGGGGTACTAGCAAAACCTGAAGCTCCTGGACATGCTCTATCCTAACTTCTCAGCAAAACCATGCTTTTCGGGATCCTGAGCGTCAACACTTGGGCTGGGGAGCGCTGCCTCCGCTAGCTTTTCCTTTGCATCATCTAGCGAGCGGTACGCTGCGGGATTCTTGCGAGATTCGCCCTTCTCGGACTTGAAGTGGTAGCCTCGGACCCTGTAGTACATAAGTTATTTGTGTTTTAGGGATTGGAAGCTCTAGTCATACCTTGGCCCCTGTCCTGTCTTCGCTGGTAGCTCTGCAGTGTAGCTCTTCTCGAAGGCTTCCCGGTCGTCGTCGAAAGAACCGTTCCGTATGCCGGACCGAATACCAGCGAAGAATCCATCGATGATGTGGTGGTTGTGTAGCTGCAACAGCACCCAGCCAAGCATCTCTTTGGCGTTTAGTAGGTGTTGAACGAATGCTCGAGGATGGTTGGCGCAGGCATAACAGTCACAATCCTTTCGGAGTGGTGATAGGTTGGTGGCATGGCTTGAAGACCACATGTCGACACCTAGTGGTAAAGGGGTATCGGCATAGTTCTTAGCTGGGAAAGAAAAGTCTAGTGCTATGCCAGCCTCTGTAGCTTCAATAATGAAAGGAATGGCGAAGATATCAATGCCGAGAGCAACGGCGTCAAGCAATTTGTGTGGACTGTTTGTCTCTCCCAGGAAAAGTCGAGGTAAGTGCCGTAGCCCCTTTGGAATAGCATCAGCCGACGCTTCATCGTAAAGCACCAATCCAGCAAGACTCTCTTTGAGATCATCTTTAAGGGCGTCAAGATAGTAGGACTGCTGCTCTGCTTCTATGGGCAAGATCGGAGCGAAAAGAGCCGTCCTTGGTGTACCTTCTTCGTCGTCTTCCATCCCAGCTATCAGCCCTTTCACCCAAGCTAGGGTCCTATCACCCATGATTTCTGTCCGCTTCTTACCAGGCTTGTGTCCAAAAAGAACATCCGCCATACCCACAACAATGTCGGGCCGGAGCTTTTGAATTGCCTCCGTATAATAGTCATTCTCCACCATGCCGAAACCTAAGGATGTGACGATCGATATGGCACTGTGTGTACTCGACGCTGGGCATGGTACCGGAGGGATCCGACGTGGTCCAAGAATAAGCAATGCGTTTCTTTGCAGAGCTATGAACTTTCGAAGGGGAGATTCATGTAAAGTTGTTGGGAAGCTGAAGATGGGTGGGATCTGATCCTTTTGGGAGGCCTTCTCTATGACTTGGGGGCTCCAGACAGAGCTCGCTTGTCAGCAACCCCCTCCGATTTTCCGAAAGATCATATATCTCTGGGAGCTACTCACAATCTTCGAGTGCTGTATACATAGCATTGATCTTCGTGTTGTCCCTCATCATGTCTTGGGAGAGATGCGGTACAGCACCTCTCGAGCTCACTGCTACATAGTGTGGTGTATCAATGGGTGCACGACATTTGAAAGCCAGATGTCCAAGTCGGGGCTCATCTTCATCAACTTGTGGGCTCAGAAGGTTGAATGACATCGGTTTGGAGTGTTGCTGCAGCGCAGGTGAGGTGTTCACGAAAGCCATTGCCCGAAGGCTGGCCCGCAGAGCAACACGGCCAGCAATCTCGAGTCTTTAAGCTTGTTGGTCATCTGCAGTAACAGCCTTGTCCTAACGCTTACATGTTGCTTTGGCCTGGCAGAACGAGGTGGTCTGCCCTGGAAGATCGCTCCCGGCGTGTATCGATCGCGCCCATGATAGGCACAACCGCCTAGAGCCAACGGAGGGAACCACCAATGAACAATGTCAACCCTTTGATCCGTTAATTCATTGAGGGCCCGCATCCAATTTAAGTATTGAAGAATAACTGAACGCTTGGGAGGAGATCTGAACTTTGTTTTTGATCTCGCAGAACTGATGCAAGTTCCGAAGCAGGCATTCCCTGCGTTTCACCTGCTTCTATTTGGAGGGCCAAATTGGGATGAATCACTGTACACCTACAAGACGAAGCGCCCGAAACACTTCTCACCTAAGTAAAAGAAGATCGAATTTCGATAGCCTAAGGCTTTTGAGCCACCAATCGCAATTATAATCTTTTGGTAATGCGAGATTCTGGCTCGATTTACCTCGAATATCTTTTGTTTGAGTACGAAATTTTTCGCCATCCTAAGACAAGCATGGCTGCTCCGCCACATAAGACGCTCTGTAATTTAAGAGGACAATGGAAATTGAACAAGTCGCTATCCGATGAAATCGCTCCCATTCTCGCCCTACAGGGTAACAATACCCTACTCCGAAAAGCCATCTCCTCTGCGTCTGTCACTCTCAATATCTCCTAGCCACAGCCGGATGAGTACAGTATTCATCAATCAGCAACAGCAGTCTCGATCCCTGGAACAACCGAGTAATACAGCTTAGACAACGAATGGCGCAAGAACCACGACGCTTTCTTCGGAGAAGTAAATGGCCGCAGTCGATGGATAGATATGGACGAGGCTAAGGAGATTGAGGGTGGGCAGGGAGTTTTAGAGGACGGTGACGGAAAAGTCATCCTTGCTGAGGGTGGCAAGCCTGATGGGACTTGGAGCGCGATGAGGATTTGGGACTTCGAAGGGGCTGGTGAGGAGAGGGGGTATACGCAGAGGGTCAAAGTTTGGAACAAGGATGGTGAAGAGGTTAGGGTCAAGAAGGTGTATGACTCCGTTGAAGAATAAAGATGATTGAGATCGTGAGATATTGTATCTTAGGTACGTTCACGTGTATGAAAGCGGCTGTAAGACGATCTGAATTAGTTGAACGTTGTGAGGGACCAGGACTAGCTACAGAACATGCAGCCGTGGCAGTCTTGTGGAGCTGAAAATCCACCTAGGCGCATGTGTCCCAAGCTCCTCTAACACCTTAATCACCAACGAATGGTTACCAAGAGCACACCGCGAGAGCAGGTCTTGGTCCATATCCTTCCATCTCAGAACGTAATCTGGTCACGTGTTAACAAAATACCAGCAAGGGACCAGACATGACATGCATCCCGCTGAATCCAGCTTGGCTGATTTCTCCCAGTCTTTTGTCCAGCCAACATACGCTATGCCAGCTCGATAGCAGAGTATCAGCCTGCCATCGGTGTTGTCTAACCAAAAAGTCCCATCTTCATCGTTTGAATTTCGGAAAACGTCTACAAGAAGCCCCAAGATCCTAGTGTCTTTCCATGCACCAGGTAGTGCTAGAACCCCGTTAGCTTCCACTAATACCACACGATTCTTGTAGCGGTACCTTCGCAGTCTTGCAAGCGCTGCCATGGCGACGTCTTCCAATATTTGTCTCTCTCCTTATCGGTCCACTGCTTGTCACGGTAGTATATACGGGGATTGCGTAACCACTAAATGATGATAATCGCTCAGCCTTGTCCTGGGCATGGGTCTCAGTTATGAGTACCTACGTCCGGGCTGTTGTTCGAAACCCACAAGAATTCTCCTCGGCCTCTGAGCGCGCATACCTCGTTCAGGGTTAACGCAATCAGTTGCCCATCTGAAAGCCGGCTAGCGACGGCCAGGGGTTTGACCCAAAGACTGTCCTCTAGATCATTGGTATTCGGAGCATAGAAGCGAAACGAACTTTTCAGCTTGTTAATGTAGGTCACCATGATTTATGCAAGGAAGGTTAGGCTTCTGATCAGTACCAATACTAACAACTTATCCCAGTCTTGACAATATTGCAGAGAGATCATGTTGCCGAACAATATGGACACATCTATCTTTTTGTGATGAGGTGTTACTTTCCTTCTAACCTGCAACGCCCAAGGTGACACCAAACCAAACGTCACACGACTGTGGCATCAACACCAACGCAGGCAATGGCAAACAACTCGAATTCAGATCTCAAGATTTTTCCGCGCACATTTTGCGAGTGCATCGTTGCGGTTTTATCAAGATTTAATTGATTTCAATGGCAGATACGGTTCCCACGAATTTTCGAGAGGTGAGAAGATGAGTGGAAATCCGATGTCCTCTACCTACCAGGCGCTGTGAGCACGAGGAGCCTGGAATGAATGAACCTTTTTGCTCAATGTGGCTGAATACTGCTAGGTAATGGAACAGCCACTGTGCAGACGACTATCCTCTGCCGGCCTACAAACAGTGGCGTCAACTGTCTACCCAGCTGCACGAGTCATGTATTCATCCAAAACATTGACAGCGTCCGTGTTTGTAGCTATTGCAGATTGTATGGCCACCTGTTGACTCAAGTCGTGATATCGTAAGATATAGTCTACCATAGGTTACTGACCGTGCCTACACCCGTAGATACGATATACACTTACGACCTGCTGCCTTTCTTGCATCCTTTTGGAAGTCTGTAATTGGGCCTAGAATCGCATCTTCACCTCGATAGCATAGCATGATAGCAGCCTGAGTCCCTATCGACCACTTGATCTCGTCGTCTGTGCGTGGAGTCGGGAATACCCTCGCGATGATTCCCAGGGTCCTGGTACCCACAACAAGCGCACCTTGTTCCCCTGTCGAAGAGTTAAATCGTGATGTCCTAGCAGCAAATTTCTCTACCGCACCTTTGGAATCTTGTAAACGCTGCCACTGAGTTTTATTCATGTACTGTGCTTGCTGTTGGCTCGTCCACTGTTTGTCATGGTAGTAAACATTGGGACGGCGCAAATCCTGAATCACCAGTCAATAATTAGACGAATCACCTATGGAGCACAAGGCTACATTAAGAAATTCCGTAGGCGTCCACAACACTTCTCCACGACCGTCGTGTGCGCAAATCTCATTCAGCGTCAATGCAACGAGTTGCCCGTCGGTGAGTTTCTTTGGAACGTTGTTGAATCTGCCCCACAAGTTCTTCTGCAATTCCGTGGTCCCAGAGGTATTGAATCGAAAGGTTTTGGGCATGTTTCCGATGAATACTACCACCATGATGTTTTGCAGACACTCAAGCTTTGTCAGCCTGGTATTTCTCTATGGATATGGTTGTCGCCAATGATGCGTCCTGTAAGACCTAAAGAGTGGAAATGAACCGCATTATCTTATAATATGAAGCTGATAGTGCACAAGATTGTAGATGACAGTCAGTGCCTCTGCAGCTGATCAAACGCCGTCAAACATCAATCGAGGCTAATTGACGCAACAATCCTGGTAGAGTACGTAGGCACTGATGTGTACTTAGAATTAGTCACAATGGTACGTATACATTACGCTTACGATAAGCAAGCTGTTTCCCATATCTCCTAGCTCAACGCTGATTGAGAACTGGACATTGCAAACAGGTGGTCATACAGCCTCGGCTATAGCTCATGCCATACTTCCCATCACCGAGGCGACGCATTGGGATCTTTAATGAGTAGATAGATGTATGGTTCATGAGCTGATCAAGCGAACAGAAGGGACATTTAAGGAAATCATTGACTAGAGAAAGGTCTGCTCCGCGAATTGAACGGGCGTGATGAGACAACGCATTCTCGCTACAACATGCTCCGAAATACACCAACTTTTATCGGCACAGATCTCGTGAGTGCTATGAGCTGTGCGTCGGCTGGTCTCGTCGCAGACGAGGGTTCCTCTTCGACGTCACGCCGGATGAGTGAAGATGATGGTTCCATTGATATTGATTGTCTCTTTTGAGCTGTCGTCCCTTGAAGAATTTCTCAAGGGGAAGTCTGAAGCTCACACGAAGGCAAAGCATCATCGCCAGGGACAAACTTCATGGCAACGTACGCTAGGGACAGATACTGTAAGATAGTTGGACCGCGGAGTCATGATCATCAATCGAGCGGTCCAATCCAGATCCTATATTTCTTAGGAAGGGTGTCTAAAGCCAATGTAGATACATAAGAAGCAATCGTTAGAAAGGAAAGAGCAACATATGTAACGACTGACTACGACCACCAATGCAATGCCAGCTAGTCCTGCCAGGTATGCATGCATGGAATGCAAATGCACACACCCATCTATCAAATCTTTCACAAGTGGCCATGCGACCTTGCCTTCCCAAGATGCCTCTTAAGATGACCATGAGCCCTAGGCAACAAGCTCGGCGTACCAGCTTTGAGGTCCTCTGAGAAAGAACGCTTGGCCTTGGACGCTTGATTATTCCCATGTCCCTGCCTGGCGGGCGCCGCACACCCCTGCGCGGCAGTGCCAATACAGCATGAGATGTTGGGAGTACCAGTATCGCCATCATTGGCAACGTTGTCGTTGGGGAAAGTGTACGCCGCCCCTTGGCAAGGTAGGAACCAAGGATCAGCTGGCCCGTTGGCGACACCTTGCATGGGGTTGAGGCAGACGTTCTCGTCGCCGACGCCGTTGACGCAAAGCCCGCTGACGGCCCAGAGATTGATATTGCAGCCAGTGATGGGTGTTCCTTCGGCTGAACATGTGATAGGGACGGAGAAGCCGTCGACGTAGGAGATGTCGATGTCGTTCGCGCCGGTGGTGGACCCTTCAATCTTGCTGTCAGCGGAATTGATGGTGTTGCCCACGTAGATCCTGCCTGCCCAGCCTGTAGGGTAGACGACGGTGGTTTTGGTGCCAAGAGGGGCGCCTTGGGGAGCTCCGATGGCGCTCGGGGAGCCTTCGTTGTTGAGATAGGAGATAGAGAGGGGGCTGGGCCAGTTATTTGTGATCGCTATCGTCATTACCCCTCCGGTAACGTTAGTGACTGGGGCTTCGGTGATTTGGGTAGCTTGTGCAGTGGCTGTAGGTGCATCGACGGCTTGTGCTGACTCGGATTGCAAGACTTGGGTGATTGCAGTGGAGGCCACGAGTGTGTGCGAGACTGGAGGAGCAGAGGCAGTGGTGGTTGGTTGGTCGGGTACGGCGGCCCTTTTTTCTACTTGGACTTGAGCAGGCGAGGCACTCGCAGTGCTGGAAGTGGCTGCTGTAGTGCTTGATAGCTGAGCAGTACTGCTAGCGGCTTGAAGCGTAAGACCGGGCACGTAAGGAATCTCCTCGCCATTGGACATGTAGACCTCCACTAGGTGCGGTCTGTTTGTGTGTAACGCAGAGACTCGCCCTGGAACCACAAGGGCCATGAGCAAAGCGTAGGCCTGGTGAGTAGTCTTCATCTTGAAAAGTACTGTTCGTGAAGAAATATGTATAGCAGGTGATAGAAGGCTAAGCGGCAAGCTTGGAACTTCTTGCAATTCGAGGTATAAACAAAGAGCTTGGGGTTGAAAGAAGAGTGTACAGACGCTGAAAGAACGTATAGTATAAGGAGCCTGGATAAAGGAACGAATCACCTGAAGAGAGCGTTGCGTCGGAAAAAGAGAACCTATTGGGAGGGGGGGTTGGAGAAGATGTATAAGGCCATGGAAATTATAGTGACCGGCCTGCGCAGCAGGTACTGGCTACCACATGGGACCGAGTGGAGCAAAGCCTTCTGTTCTCGGCGTGTTTAAAGTGGAGGATAAACATCTAGAGTGTGTCTCTCCGCAACATCCTTGCCACTACCGGCGCATGAAGCACACTGACCACGCCGTTGGCAGGCCTAAAATCCGACGGAGGCTGCGATCAAAGCCTAGATGCTCCACTGCGCTCAGGCATCTCGAATGGACGACTCGATTTCATCTTGCGACTGCATAAATCAAGGAAAGCAAAGACATGTAGTGATACAGGAAGGCACCACACCCCAGGCATGAATAGACAGAGGAGATGAGGTACTATTACATATGAGGAGGCTGAATCGACCCATCATATTCGGATTCTGGCGGCTGCTGAAGGGGGAGAAGCGGAGGGGTATCTTGATCCTTCTGGCACAGAGTTGTTCAGAAATCCAACTGGTCGGCGTTCAAATGCCGGCTATTACCTTTATTTCTGGAATACCTTACCACAAGCGGTCACCCTCGGTGGCCGGTGCTCCTGCAAGACATGGCCAGAACGCGTAATCGATCTCTGATATGTGGTGTCGAATTGCCCTGTGTGGATGCAATCTCCGGTAGATGTCTCTCGAGAAGAGGCAATGATGGGATTGCGCTCTCGATGTTTCAATGCTCCTGAGCCAATGAATAGGGTGTTGCCAACAAAATAAGGTAGATCGCGCCGGGAAAGGCGCTGAATCCCCTGATAGGGAGTCCTCAGAGATTGAGTGATGTCTGTCCAGTCCAATCAGACAAGCTGCCGTCGTTCAATGAGCAAAGGCAGGAGCCAAATCCATGGAGTCAGAAGAGGTCGCACGGCTACTCATGGTTGAACGAGGTGGTTCAAAGGTCTGGCGTAAAGTTGCCGTGCTTTGGGGGGCTCCCTGAGAAACGCCAGCCGTGTGGTGCAAGACCTTAAAAATGCTTCTTTCCCGCTACAGTCGCACATTCCCGGTTCTGGAACATCGAGTCATTACCTTAATATTCTCCTTCTGGTTCAAAGATCTAGCGTTTGCTTCGTCTCAATTGAACGCTTCCTGCTTGTCTTGAAGGTTGGCGGAGTGGAGAACGGCAATGAGCTTCCATTCATTGTTGAGAGCTGGAGCTGGCCAAGCGGCAAATGGTCCCGTCCGCTTACTCAGCTAGTCTTGGCACGTCTATCTTGAAAGATTCAATAGCTTCAGAGAACATGGTCCGTCATTGCATGCTATCAGATTCGCGTGACTGAGATCTTGTCAACGTTACCCTTGCGTTTGTTTGAACCTTTCTGTACATCGTCAGCATCGAAGTGCCCCTATATCACTGCCATTGTGGGAGAGCGTTTAGTCCTAAGTTTGACCAATCCTCCTGCCAGCAATCCTGCACTTCTACTACTCGGTCGACCATGCTCGCGCGATGACACTACCATCGATTTCCTGATCCAAACCATTCTCAGTTCCTTTGCCCCGCAGTCATGGCTTTTATTGGAACGTTGGTCTCGTGGTTCACGCCCCTTTTGTACGTGGCCCTTTCTCCGCCTACTGCTTCGTCACTGAGCTGACAATCTTGAAGTCTTATGTTCTCACCCTTGACTTCGTATACCGATCAGATCTTCTCCATCAACCGTACTCGTACCTCGGCTGGCTTCTCCCTCGATATTCCTTTCATCATGCTCACAGCTTCGATACTGAAGATCTTCTATTGGCCTGGAGCTCGATACGATGTTGCCCTCCTTATCCAAGCGATAATTATGGTGGCTGTACAGGTTGTACTTTTGAAGGTTGCATTGGACAACAGACCTCCGTGGAGGGGAGAGGAACCCTTCAAGGGTATGGACAGTGGCAGACCATGGGGCTTCTGGAGATGGAAAGCACAGCGCCCGTGAGTAGATTATCGTCCAAATGAAATCCTCCTACCCAAAATGGTAGGGATTTTGGTGGACCGCTCGACCGGTCAACGATCCGGATCATGTGCTGACAGCTATCGGACCACCTAGATACTGGGAATACCTCGGGGCACTCACCCTTGCTCTACTCGTGCTCCACACCTTCATTCGCCCAACCTATTCTTCCACCTATACCCAAATCATTGGCTACATCGGCCTTGCCATTGAAGCTATACTCCCTCTCCCTCAGGTTATGGCCAACCAGCGAGCCCAATCGTGTGAGGGCTTTCGCTTCTCTGTACTCGCAAATTGGTTGGTGGGGGATGCCATGAAAATGGGCTACTTCTTCATGTCTGAGCCGGGAAAAGTGCCTTGGGCTTTCAAGATGTGTGGTATCTTCCAGGCCTGCTGTGACGCTGGGTTAGGGGTACAGTATTACATGTATGGAGGTGGACAAGATGGCAAAGACAGAAAGATGGATATGGAGTGAGACTGAAGACGTCTATGAACAATCTACCATTCCCACGCCTCATCAACTTCTGCAGACTAGTCAGAATTCTTCGCGGAGATCATACGGTGTGCGAAGCATACGACCTGTAAATTGGCCATATCTTGAGATCTCACATCAGCAACCATCCCGTTGGGAGGACTGCTGAGAACACCAGCTTATGGTTGGTTTATGGATTAATGTTGGGATCGACGCAAGGAGGAACACGCTAAGCGCTTACGCCCCAAGCGAGTAAGGGACAACCATTCATCATCTCCAAGACTCCAACACACTTGAGGCTCAATCAATACTTCATCGCCCCTCACGACTAGTGTGAAAACGATACCAACAAGATATACGAGCCCCGGATTTATCCCATGGTCGTGGCGAGTGGCACCAAGTTCATTCGTCCAAAGACAATGCGCCAACCAACAATACTTCAACTGACAGCCCTATGGGTGCTCGTTGTCATTGCTGTAAACTAGGCAACGATCCCATGCAACCAGCAGGCCTGTTCTATAGAGTACTAGGTTGAAGCAGTTCAATGTTGACTCAGCCATCCTGATGGATTTGACGACATCTCCAACACAGCCGCCTATGTTGATGGCATCGACGTTGGGATTTACTTTACTGGTTTCTACGCACGTGTTTTGGAAGCGAATCACCGATGGCAGAGCGAAATTTACATGGAATGATAGGAAAGGGCGTTTCGGATAGGTGGCGCTAGGACTCCCGTCGCGACCATGATACTCTCAATGCCTTTTGCATGGAACTTCATGCATGAGCTTTTCGGCTGATATCGCCGAGCTGACCATGACGCACCTTGGACGCCTCAAGCCTCTGTCAGGATGTGATTTTCCTCCTCCAGCCACCAATCGCAAGATACTACCCCCACCACGACACCCGTCGTCATGGCTGTTTGAGCTTCTCAACTCGAAACGGTCGAGCCAACCAGACAAGGTACTGTTTATGTGGTGCTTGCTACCAGCTGAAACCTGATGGGGAAGTTCAGCTGCCCTTCTCCGCCGTCATATCTCCCTGAGTGTTATAAGAATACTCTCCTCTGCAAGGCTTTCCTTTTTCATCTCCACCTCATCACCTGACATTTCACCTTCAGCCTTTCGTTGATCGAAACTTCGTTCGCTAAACAGCTTCTGTTCATTTCCCCCCCCCCCCCCCAACCTCTCACTCACCAATCAAAATGCATTCCACCATCTCTCTCGCCTACTTCCTCGCCACCCTTGCCCCAGTGGCGGTCCTCTCAGCCCCTCGAGGCCCCCACATCTACGAACTCGAAGTCGTCCAAGCCGACGTCTCAGGATCTCTTACAGCCTTTCCCATCTACACCGGCACCGCAACAGGCTTCCTCTCGCCGGACGATGCCCTACTCACAGGAGCCGTCAAATACGGAAAAGCATACAAGGGCAAAAGTAAGCCACTGGCACTGCAACCGGCGGCCTTCTCACGGGAATCGGCCTTCCAGAGACTAAGGACTCGGTCGTGGGCGGGGACAACTTCCCAAATCCAACGGTATCGGGTGGCTTTACTGGGACTGGGACTGGGCTGCCCGACAGTGAAAAAGAAGTGCTTCCAGCCCTCGGCGGCGATGCCATCGGCACAGCGACTGGGCCCCTTTCTACCGCGACGGGATTGACGGGCTATACAGAAGATAATGTCATTCCAGGCGGTCTCGATGCTTCTGGCACCGCCAGCGCAGCACACTCTGGCGTTACGGGCTTTAGTACACTTGAGACTGAGGACGAGTACACGCCAGAAGGAGATGCTGACAGTCTCTTCCCGACGTTTACGGCTACTAATAGTGGCTTCCTCGGCGCAGCTACTGGTGTGAGCACTTTCGCTACTGCTACGTCTACGGGGAAGAGTGGGAGTGAGAAAAAGGTCAAGGTTACTGGCAAGGTTACTGGCAAGGTCACTGGCACGGCTAGTGCCACAAAGACGAAGAGTGCCGCGGTGGCGGCGACGGCGAGTGTAAAGACGTTTGCTTAGTTGGCGTTTACTCACTGGATGGAAGAGGATACGACGAGGAAGTGTTTGTTGCATTGTTTGCGGGTCGAGCGATCAAAGACGGCATTCAAAACTCTCCTTTGCACCGATCGCACCACGTCTGGTGTGGTGGCATGGCCATTTCAGCACAGCTGCTGTGGGATGTGTTTTAGTTTCTCTTTGTGTCTTATCCTAGATGAGCTGGAGGGCAAATTGTATATAGCTAATATCCTCATGCCCAAACGCCTCTATCCACACTCCCAAAATCTGCGTTGTGGATTTTACGTCGATTTTGACATGTCAGAGCTCTCGCCGAGCTCGGGTGCATAGACCGATATAATCATATAGTTACATGTGTAAATTTCAGCTACGGCAATGCAAAATGCCAGCGCCTCCCCCACACAGATCGTTCCAGGTTTCATGACAAGTGTTAGTATGGCTTGGCAGCAAACAGGTAGGTCGAAAGGTCGGCCTTACCAGTACGCTGACGAAGAGAGAGAGAAAGAGAGAGAGAAAGAGAGAGAGAAAGAGAGAGAGAGATGTTTCTGATTGATGTCGTCAGTGGCGGAGTGGATATCGGGTAAGGGAAAGCGAAATTTATGTATGGGTAAGGTAGTCTGATGTGACGATCATGGATGCGGTTAAGATCAGGCCAGCAGCTGGAGAGAGTGTTACGTCTCCAAATGATCTCCGATCGTGTTTCAATTAAACTAGGCATTAGGTCTAGCCAATCGAAGAGTCAGTAATACGACCAATTCGATCATCCTTTTCTTCAGTCGTGCACATTCCCCTGCACTGCCGTTGACAGTCTAAATTACAGACGATGAAATCAAGCACGCAGCGTATCAATCATTCATGCCACCTTAGGTCACGTGTGGCGCGCTGCTTTTCCCTCGGCCAGGGATCCTTTCCATCCTCGAAACTCCAAGTAGAGCGCCGCCAATGCTCGCTGGAGAAGCAATTTGCGCCGTGGTGTAGATACAGAGGAAATCAAACCTGGGATTAACGGATAAATATGGAGTCATTTTTGCCTCCGGTTGTTCTTGACCTATTGACATGGTCGAGGCCAAGTAGGTCGTCTGCGCTGGTGGCGATCTCGGTTAGAATGTCATCTGTGGGTGCTGTTAGTACCTGCTGACTGTGGGGAAGTGTAAGCGAGAGAAGCTGAAACTCACCGTCGTTGATGTACTGCGGTTTCGCAAAGATTGACCGCTGGATGATGGCAAATTTGATTTTGTCGAATTGTTTGCCCTTGATGCCAGTTCGCTTTGACAGCCGAGCTTTGCTGTCTTTGAAAACCTCACCCTGTCTTTGGTCAGTCTCAACTCAGCTATCATGCACTCGTCGTCGAACTCACAGGCTTCATAACAAATCTAAATGGCACGCCATGGGGCTTATTAGGCTCTTTGTCAAAGTGGAAGCAGTAGATCACGCTTTCCCCATCTTCGGCATTCCGCTCCTCCTCTGGTATGACTTCAGCATAGAGGTCGAGAAAGTCGGTCATTGTGGTGACGGAGTGATCTAGAGGGAGCTCTTTGAAAATCTTGCCACCGTGGACTTCGTAGATGCGGACGTATTGCATGGTCTCATCGTCAATGTTTGCTTTCTTCTGTAGGCCGCTATGGAGATCGCGTATACTACCGGTTTTGGGGACAAGAATTTCGAACAATTCCTGCAGTGAACGTTAGTTCAAGGAATTGGATTCTCCTTGTATTTTTCAACACACCTCTTTCGACACGCCCTCTGTAACTAGCGTGACTTTCATAGCCTTCTTAGTCTCCCACTCACTCAGGCTCATGTCCAGGATCTCGTAGTATAGCGCATCATCTCGCTGATTGGCGTTGCTGAAGGTGCCAAATTGCGGGCTCAATATTTGGTACAGAGTCTGGTTTGCATTTCGCTTAATAGCCTGCTTACTCTTCCCTGTAGTAGAGTTGACTGTTGAGAAGCGGAGGTGCGTGGGGTCGACCTTCAGATATTCTCCGACCTTTGCAGAGAATTGCTCATACGACATCTTGCGGCTAAGGTCCATTTTGAAGATGTCCTTGTCATCATCGGTCCCGAACCTTGGAGAGAAACTGACAGTCTTACGGTTCAACAGGTAGTCGTAGAATTCTCTGGCATCGGTATAGCCTCCAGCCTGTGATATCGCCGCAGATTCCTTCTCTGACAAAACTTTCTGAAAGCATACTATGTCGCCATCTTGAATTTCGGATTGTGCTAAAGTCGATTTCGGCTTCATTGGCTCGATCATTGAGTGTTTGATTTCCTCATAGAGTGCAAGCGTGGGTGGTGATACTGTACCATTGGTGAGACCATTGGTGAGTGAGGACGACGGGACCCATTGCATGAGCTGCTGTATCATGGGCACGATTTCTGCGACCTTGGCCTGTTTCTTGATGTATACGTGGCCAGCACCCTTGAGAGATTGTGAGTCGGCATCAAAGTACTTCAAAAAGACCAATATGGGCTGACTGTTGCCATTCGGTGTTTGTGTGTCCGGCCATACTGGTCTACCGTCCTCAAATTGCCATGCTGTTTCTACCCATAATCGAAAATGCTTATCCCTGCTACCGTACTTTGTGTATGCCTCGTCCACACTCATCTCTAACTCGTTGATAGGTTGGTCTGGTCGTATCGTCTTGTTTTGCCGATTGACCATAACCCATAATCGAAGTTGTTCTGGTGGTAGCTGCATAGTCTCGGCCAATGTCTTGGTGAATGCTGCTAATGTCGAAGATCTGAGCACACGATGTAGCGTTGGCGTAGCCTCTGGTGTAGCTTGCTCGTCCCACATGGTAAGATCGAAACCTTGATACGCCTTGAAATTGTCTTCGGTGACAACGCCGACTGAAAGATAGAGATGCTGCTCCTCACGTTCTTTGCGTCGTCGCTCGGCAATGGCTTTCTCTTCACTCAATTGCTTGGCTTCATACAATTAGCTTGTTTTGTATCACAGTTAAGTGGCAGACTTACCAAGATGGGTGGGTGTATCCTGCTCTGTGACTTCATGTAATATGCTCCGTACACGGCTTTGGCGGATATAAACGAGCATGTAGGCGCTCATTGACCGCTTGGTTGAAAGCGTCCTTGTGTAGGGATTCCGCACCCCAGCTGTGCCATTCATATTCTCGTATTCTCCTCCGAAGTTCTCTTGCAAAGCTTCCTTCATAGTTGCTCGCGTCACTCGATCGTCATCGAACCTGTAGAAATGTCCATCTGCAGTCGGTTTCAGGAATGAATAGTAATGTCCAGCATTAAAGTCACCACTATGCACAAGGACACCGTGAAGCTGATAAATGTATGGTTCTGATTTATCGGCGCTTTCTGAAAGGTAGGGAGCGGCGTCAAAGATCTCGGGGAATTCGTAGCGATCGTTGACTTTCATCATAGCGTCCCGGTTGATGTCGTACTCAAAGCGCTTGAGTTGGAGGTGGAGTACTTGAGGGAAGCTCTCGAAAATTACACCCTTCTTTGCGTCTTGCAATCCATATCCTTCCGCAAAGTACTTGTTCTCCCCGTCCATAGTTTCTACCTGGATGTAGTCCTTAAAACTGTCGTCCAGATTTTTGTTCCCACTGACATTGAGCTGTATGTCCCAGAAATCTTCTATTCGTGACGATTCGTAATCGACGTTGATACAGGAGATGTACGTCTTCATTTTCCCCACAAACATCTTGGCCAACGCGTTCTCGGCATCCGTGCCCTTCATTCGTTCCTCCATACGTTCCATTAGAATCCGCGATAGCTCCTGGACATCCTGTTGCTCGAAGATGTGTTTGGTCTCCCAGCCAAAAGAGGCCGTAAGCTCCTGTGTCGAAACAGCATCATCGTTGCTTTGTAAGGAATAGAATAGCCGTTGTAGTGCCCAAGCGCTGTTGGCCGATTTTCGATCTGCTTCGTTCTCTGTAGGTATCTGGTATACGGCCTGCTCTGTTCAGAACCGCTCCCCAACACTAAGACGAAGAGCGACATACCTTCCTAAACGCGTTGGTGAAGTATAATGATTGTAAGAGTGAATTGAGGTAGCAAGTTGCTCCTTGATTCTTCATGCCTACCATTCCTGTCTCCTTCTTCGAATTGTAACTACCAAATTTTAGCAACGTAGCATCATAATCCGTAGGATACTGACTTGATGAAGTTGTGCCACATGACTCCTGTAGGATCCTTGTATATGCGCACGTATGCAGTGACGTTAACAGCACCATTCTCCACCATGGGCCGTCCTTTATCTTCCCACTGAGGGGCGAAGAGCTTTCGTATTTCAGCAAACCTGGTAAAGCCCCAATCGCTCTCCTCAACGTTGAATCGATGATTTGCAGCTGGTGGTACAAATCAGTAATGACGGCGGTGGAGAGCATCCCGAGCGGTTCTTACTATGGAGAGTGTATATTGACGGGTCATGCTTGTTCCAAAGGACCAGTGTGAATTGTACACAGGCATACCAGCCTTCAATGGGCTTCTCCCCTTCTTCATCGTAGCCTTGCTCTAGGTAAAATGAGGCGAAATCGACATTGTTGCCAAATGGGAAAAGCAGTATTCTCCTAGCAGACATCAACAAGCTATCCGCCGTGCACCACTAGGGCACTAATTTGGTAGACAACCTACCAGGGATGCCCTCCGCAATGGAATATGGGTCCGCGAGCCTTTTTAGGGAGGCCTCTCCAGTCTTCGATGTGCCATGTATGTTCCGCCTCACTAGTTATTTCTAGCTCTTCGAGCTCAGGAAGAACCCGCTTTCTCATAGCATCGTCTGCGAGTGGATTAGAGGGGAGCCTTAATGGAGAGGACATTTATATCTTAGGGAATGTACAGTCATCTGCTAGCACTTCGGGCTCTGGTTCTTCTGAGGACTCATCCGGGGTGATAATGGCCACATCCGGCTTCTCGTCCACTGGGTCGTATTCATCCATAAGCATGTCACCACCAGCTCCAATCTGTAGGTCGCCCAGTTGGGTCTTCAAGTCAGCCACTGCCTCACTTTCACCCCCAGTTTCCATGGTTGCGTCGTCGAGGTTGTTGCTTACAGGATCCATATTGAGAAAGATCTAGAGTAGAGTGTGGGGAAACGGGAAGAGAGAGTTGGCCGGTGCCTTAACGGCTTCTTGTCATACAGAACCTCTCTTTCTGGCGCGTCCACTGGATGAAGGCTGTAGAGCTTGTTGCTCAGCTCGCAGGATGTCGTTAGAACAGTGAGTGCGAATAGCAGGCTTTTATACAGTCTTCGTTGCGGATGATGACGATAGTGTTGCTATTTCCGAGAACAATCATACGACCACAGGTGATGCTAACTAATTACTACTATTATTATCCTCTACAAGTATACACACAGCTTCTTAAATGACACAAAGCCCTGGTTGTCGTAAGTTGAAAGATTCCACAATCGAATTCCTCTTTGCTCCAGTGTCCTGCAGGCTGCTCCAGCAGTGGTGGGGCAAATCTTCCGCTCTTCACGCCTGACACCATTTTCCATGATTCAATTCTGAACGCATTATACACCAACGGCCAAGAACTATTGCAATAATGGCTTGATGGGCTATAGAGTCCCCTAGATGATTGAGCCATAGCTTCAAGTTTGCTGCATGGCAGCTTTGCAATGCTACGTCCTAGACCGAGGTGTCTCGAGAAATGGCTCCGGACGACAAGGCAAGTTTCGTCTCAAAGACACGCTGCGTATGCGACAGCACCTTGGCGACCAGCAGCGGTTCTCGACGAGTGAGTGATGATTCCTCACAAGTGTAACAAGAATGACACCTCATCAAATTCGCAGATGGGTTCAGAAAGAAGCCAAACCTATCAGCCTCCGTCAATTGACATTCTTCGGCCGCACATTGACTGAGAACCGCCTTATAAGCTCAGCCAATTATGTCCGGACCGAGCTTCCAGCCAGGCTCGCCCATCGCCTGCGCGACATGCAGACTCTGCCGTTTGTTGTCGTCACGAACCCCCATATGTCTCACGTATATGACCTGTACTACAAGGCCTTTGAGACACTACGAAGGGTGCGGGAAATCAAGACCGTGGAAGACAATGAGAAATACTGCAAAGTCATCAGCGAGACCCTTCAGGAACACTTGACTGTGATTCCAAGACTTGCAATGGGAGTACTGGAATGCCAGGATCTGATGCGGCCTGAAGACATGGACAAGTTCATGAATACTCTGCTGAGATCTGTGAGTTTTGCCAACAGGAAAGAGAGGCGCCTGTGCTGACTCTGTAATAGCGCATATCTCGTCGAGTCATAGCCGAGCAGCATCTTGCGTTGACAGAGACTTTTAACGCGCCATGGCATTTCCCAAACGCTAAATTGGACCCAAAAGCCGAATTCGTTGGAGAGGTATTCCTCAAGTGCAACGCCCGTCAGGTTGTGAATATGTGCTGGACTCGCGCCAGTGCACTGGAGAGAGAGGCATACGGTTCAAGCTGTGATATCCCAGATATCAGAATTGAAGGCCATCTGGACGCCACATTTCCCTACATATTAAGCCATCTTCAATACGTTATCGGAGAACTTCTCCGCAATTCCATACAAGCTGTCGTCGAAAGACGTTCGAGCCTGGCTGGCAGTCTACCACCAATCGAGGTGCTAATTTGCGAGGCGCCCCAACATGTGATTATCAGGATATCAGATCAAGGCGGTGGAATCCCTCAGGAAATATTGTCTGATCTATGGTCGTTCAGCAAAAGCTCCCGAAGTGAAACGCGCCTAAAGAATCTTTCCCTGGTGCCTAAGATGGCTGCGACGATGCAAGAGCTAAGACTTTCAGAAAGTGGCTCGGATCCTTTGAAAGGCACCGACAACAGCAAATTGCGTTCATCTGACGGCTCGCTTAGCTCTCTGACGTCCAGGCCACCCAATCTGAGACTTGGTATGGGCCTTCCCATGAGTAGGGTGTATGCAGAGTACGTCTGGCAGGCCTCATGGAAACACAGTAGACACTGGCTAATCATTAATTCAGATACTGGGCAGGCAGTCTGGAGCTACACAATCTTGAAGGCTATGGAATTGATGCATTCTTACAGATATCGAAGCTAGGAAACAAGAATGAGCAGCTGAGCACCAGAGCAAGTATGGATGCAGTGTAAACATGAGAAAAGCAATGCGTTCTCGTTGTGGCTCAATCTTGCCGCATATGATGAGCTTAATGTTGGAACTATGTCCAAGGAGAATGAGTTGCACTTACCTCATCGAACTCCAGATTGAAGAAGCAGCGTTGGCGGGAAGTTGCCTCCCATCGCGTTCCCCAGCTCAAACTTCTACCCTTGATCGTTCTCCTTCCCTCTCTTCTCTACACGTTCTTAGCATAGATCCAAAGCATTGCTACTAGTGGTGGAAGCAAGTCTATCATAGCGAGCATTAATCGCAATTGCTTTGACCGCAGTTATACGGCTATTAATCCCTTCAGCAACGACACCATGACCCCGTGCAGGCAAGTCTTCCTTCTTTGACCGCCATTCCCCAGTGGAACAGACATGGTTAATGGTGCTGACCAAAGCTTTAGTGCTTCCGATGAAGCTCTACAGACCATCTCCAACCATCATCCTCTGGCAAACGGCCAATCCACTTTGCCTCGTGGCTGGTCACCAGCAAGCAAACACAAGACGCCGAGAAAGAGAATTGTCGGGTCTTACACCAGCCGAAACCTTGATACTTCCAATGATGATATCGAGAACTTTCCGAGCCACAATTCTTGGCCAAATGCCCAGGCCACCCAGCCCCGTGGCTGGCCACCAACAGGAAAACACGAGACGCCCACCAAGGCAGCTATCATGCCTTACAGTTCCCTAAGTACTAGAGTCAAAACCGTTAATGCTGGCTTCCGCCGCGAAGCGTCGAAGTCCCACGGTGACCTATCGAACCTCAGACCCAAGTCGCCGATACAGTCTTTGTTTTCGCCTCCGCAGCACGAATCCAGCCACCCTTATGATAGTACTGCCAATGAGTTGCATGAAGCTGGAAAGGTCCATTCTGGTGCTCCTAGTATGGCTTCACCAAGTTTCAATTGGCAGATCAATCGACAAGCTCGTTCTAGTGGCTGGATGTCTACCGTTTTGAATGCTCGATCTCTTCGAGCACCTATGACGAATCAGGCAGTGGGCTATGAGAGCCGGCAGCTTTCGTTCCTCCCTCGTTCCGAAGAAGGATCCTGTCTCTCGGAGGAAGTCCCCGTGGCAATTCCAATACAAGGGCTGGATAGCGGGATTTTTAACCCCTTAGACTTCTGCATCCCCGCCACTCGCCTTCATCCCCACAATCTGAAGCACCATGGCGAAATGCTGCCCGGCGATACTCATATTACCCCCCTAGTCGAGCAAATCTACGTCACGAACACATGGCTCGGCATTCAATGGCCTGAAGCAGCAGAGCTGTTCCGCATTCATAAAGCTTTCATCGAAACCCTTGAACGCATGCTCGCCAATGAGCTACGGCAAATAAGCCTGCAGGTGCTGCAAAAGCAATGTATCAGCCCCACTCTCAACTCGCCTACTACGGCTGTCGTCCGCGGTATCAGCTTCTGTCGGGAGCAGTTGGTTTCAGAGATGGCCGAAGTATTATATTCATCGGAACAAGTATGTACATATTAAAACTGCTTTGACTCTTTTTGGTGCTGTATCTCGGTTCTCGAGACACGTTTTGGGAGCAAAGAAACGGGCTCACATCTCCCATACCTTGTGTCACCAAGACATGTCTTCTGTCATTGACTTCCCACTCACTTTCCCCGGAACGAGATGCTAATGCCTGAGGATTCACAGGACATGGAGAAGTCCCAGGCTGGCCTTTTCCGCATGTACCTTGCGGCGAGTGACTGCTTGGTGCAATTTGAAGGAGATGGGTCTCGTGATACATCCATCACCGTACGAGTGTCCTGTCGTCCAAGAGACACTCCAACGGTGGAAGCTGCATGGGTCCCGGACACTTTGAGCTTCAAGGATCTCCACGAGTCCCCTCGCGAGGGCCAAGAATTCTGCCTCATCCCTCAGTACCATAGCAAAACTGCGTTCAATTCTACCCGAACTCCTACAAACATCAGGTACAGCATTGAGTTGAAGCAGGTTCCACTTTCCTGGCTTTCTTGGGACGATGAGATTGCTGGTACGTATATGTCTTGGATGAAGCCCTATCAGCATGGGCTGCAATTGCGCTGTCAGACTTCTTCTATGAGCAGATTCAGAGATCATTGCCTTCCCTGTACTCCCAAACCGGTGTCTCACAATTCATGAATCGTATTTCACCCGCCTTGTATAAGAAAGCTCACTGACACTAATGATTTAGGCTTTAAGGGTATCGTACCTCTGTACTCTCAGGATCCAGACAGCCGTGGACGATTTCGAAATCTCCCTCGAACCTTTCGTGACGACCCGTACGACGCATTGAAGACGCTACAATTTGATGTCAAAGCTGTTCTTATCGATGACAATGGCTCATCTGTAGTCTATGAGCGAGTGCTGTGTTCGCGCCTTATCGTCAGAGTTCTCCCATGGTATACCCAGGACGCCGCTCACAGCCTCGGTGGTCCGATCCAAGCCTGTCCACATCACAGCAGGGAAGTTGCTGTTACTGTTCCCTATAGCAGTCCAGGTTTCGATGACCACACTCCGCTAATAGGTCAAAATCCGAGCATCCAACGAGCCGAGAAAGTCGCAGACACTTACGCCAAGGAGCTGCACGGTCATGGTCAACATACCCTTGAAGGTCGTGGCCGAGACCAAGTTCCTGCTAGTCTATCGGCCGTAACAGCTGCGACCAAGCCTTCAGATCTAGCCGCGCTCGCTGAGATTTACGCTCATTTAGCTACAAATTACGCAGAGCTGGCTCGTTATCACCAACTGTTGGAGATGCAAGCAGAATCTCTTGGCCCTAGACAGCCTTTTGCTTTGAAACAGCAGCATGAACAAGATGCGCAGGCCTGCCACACTGACAATGCCAAACTCGACCGATCCGTGAGCCCTCAGAGCGGAAGTCAGCGCTTTGCCAGCACATCCTCAATGAGTTCATTACTCGCTAAGTACACTGCAGGACTATTGCCTGACCAAGCATTGCCGTTCGCTGTCGGAAGGAACGCTGCTCAGGATCAATCCACCAGCGCTGACTTCAACATCCTTAGCAACTTGCCACCATCACAGACATTCAATGAACCGGATAGGACTAGAGTGCTTGTCCCACTAGAGATGCCTAGTCACGTAGACCCAAACAAGCCAGCCACCCCAACGAAGCGAGAAGTTGTACCTGCGCTGACAGTCACTCCTCCTGCGCTTGTAACACCCACCACGTATGTTCAAGATGAACCCACCCCAAAAGCGTCTGAACAAGGCAGCCGCAAGAGGCATGCTACATCGAGCATGAGCCAATCATCGCCGCTGAAAAAGATCAAGGAATGGCAGCAGAAGCTCCAAGAGGTTAAAAATACTGTTGGTGCGGGAAAGAGCAGCTTCAATGTTGCGGAGTCTGACTCCGACAAAGTAATACCATCTCCCGCACTAGTACCAGGCATCATGTGCTACAATTCGTTCGCGCCATTGGCTCAACAAGAGTGCGAAAATCTAAACATAAGCAGTGAGGACGGCGAACACTCTGCCTCTCATCCAAAGGAAGACGATCCGCATCACAGAGTCGAATCAGGCTACTACGTAGATATCGCGAGTTTCGCCTGCCTGCCAACTCCCGCTGCGAGCTCAAACGGTGGCTCGCGAGCAACTTCAGGCTCCGTGGATATCGACTCGGGGTCCGATGATCATGACCACAAGATTGCTCTTCATGAGCAAGCTGTCCTCTGGAACCTTCTCTCAAAGGTTGAGGATAGCGAGAAGGAGAACAAGGCCGAAGCTAAAATAAAGGAAGTAAGATTGAGTGCTGATGAGAAGAAGGCATTGGATGATGCGATGCAGAGGAGCGTTGATGAGATTGTTGGGAAGTTTGACGATATCTTCAATGAGTCTGAGGAGTTGGACTCTGGGGTTGATATTTCTACTGAGTCTGAAGAGCTGTGAGCACTTGATGACAGTGTACACGAATTGGTAACCTGGCAATTGGCGTATTTCGTTCTATGTGTGCTCTGGGCAAGACACATGGTGAGAGAGAGCACATTGGAGTAATAGGCGTTGTCGTTCATACTGTGTTTCGTTACTCCAGCAGTGTTTGAAGTAGTCAGGTCCTCGTTGTCCCTCACGCTTGTCTCGTAAGACAGTCTGGCATTCATTTACATAGATTCACTCAGAACGTTATCTCTGCAATCCTCTCGGTCATTCGGATTATATCGATGCTTCAGGCAGCGCTTAGGACATCTTCCCAAATTGAAAACCCTTCAAGGCAATAATGGAGATAGAGATATGTTTCCCTACCTCATTTAGCCTGCCAATTGTCAGCCTTGGCAGCCGGAATAAATTGCCGACCTCCGACGCTAGAGATCTTACGCTAAAGCCCCCCTCCTTACAAAACTCATCCTCCTCCAGTATTACACGAATAACAGCCAATGAACGTTATCCTACTACCATCTGCGATGACTCTCCGAGGAAGATCGTTCGAAAGTGTTGCAGCAATGAAGGTGCCTCTGCTTCGGGCCCTGAGTATGGGCGGAACAGCAATAGCAACAACTTTGTAAACGAGTACAGCAAGCCCGCCAGCGGATGAGAAGGAAAATGCTTGATCGTCAACAGTACTTAGTCTAGCAATTATGATAGAAGCGGCTTCGATGAGGGAGGATGCGATGATGAGGGCGGTCGCTGGGATGCTGGGTTGCCTGGTCCACGGCGCTTAGGCCACAAATCTGCAGGACGGCTTTGAAGGGGGGAAGGTCAACAAGCCTGCAAGGAAGATGTCGAGAAGTTTGCTATGAGAACATAGTGATGGCTCTAACATGTCTGACTGGCAATTTGGAGGGTTGTGGGATGGACCCTGGGCTTCAAGATCTGACCTGGCTATGCTCTGTTGTTTTCAAGTAACTTGTCGCCGAACCAATGCCTTGGACATGGCTAGCATGGGACTCGCATTGCGATATGGTTCACTTGGATAAGCAGGTGAATGGGGCGATTCAGTGCGATGTGTGCAGCTCACCGCCAGGCTCTATGAATGTCCACAAAGCTTCGCCCGGGACTACCTACTCGCAGGCTCGTCGTTCTCGTCAGTACAAGCTTGACTCAACCCCATACCGCCGCGATGACGGACTATCTAGTTGGAGGGATACTGCTTCTCTATACGATGGAGAGAGACTACAATACTGGCCTACTTGGAGGAGCTGGTGGAGGAACGTTGACAGCTTGTGCTTGCTGTTTGTTACTGTGTCTGTCTTTCGTTTCCATCCGCCTACTGCGTTCTCGTAGATAGCTATGCCTGTGAGATGCGAAATGCCTTGGCTTTGGCCATGGGAAGATGTTCGCGAAAGTTCTTCTGGCTCGGCCGGAAGTCGCTCTACAACGCGCAATCGTAGAAATTCCAGCAACAGGCGCTGATTGGAACACGCGACATTCATTGTTAAGATGGAGAAGAGCAGTAGAGGTAAATGCATAGCAGGTAAGCACTCTATCTTCGCTCCTGCTGGTTCTAAAGCTGCTGGTACCAATGATTTTCATTACATGCGGCTAATTCTTCCCGCTTTTTAATTCAGCACTAAGGTAAATTTGAGCGAAAACGATGAACATCACTATCACTGACCAAATGAACTCAGCGATTACATGGCTGGGTCGCGAGGGATCCCATTGATGAGAGATCAGTGGAGAGCCGAAGACGACAACAGAGACAGTGCTCGTCGTAGAGACAGAGGTGCCAGCGATCGTCGCAATATTTCGCCTGCGGCCCCACGACCGCAAAGGGATACGGACGTTGGGCTGAAGATCAAGGGCAGAGCTGCAGCGGATTCTGCACCTGTGTCACCATCGAGGAAAGAGAAGTTGGAGCGGGAGAGCTCAAAAAAGGACGTACTCAGGAAGTCAAGTCGCTCGCCCCAGAGATCAAGACTCAGGGAGGAAGAGCGGGCCAGGCGTCCTCGAGACACAAGTAGGGAGCGACGTCCTGAGCGACCCCGCCGTCGAGACGAGCCTGATACCGTCAACACACGAAGGAGGAGTCGAAGTCGGTCCCCTGCTCGAGAGATATTCGATTTCAGAGACGAGCGTAGAAGACCTCGCAGCCCGATCTACTCCGGTCGAAGTGATAAATTTCGCCCCAATAGCAGAAGGCGTGAGCGAGCTCGTTCACCACCTCGCTCTTCTCGTGGTGATTACTATTCGGCTTCGTATCCTGAACCTAGCAGCTTGGCTGGCCGATTTGGAGATTCCTACGTTCCCGGGTCTTGGCGAAGACCGTCTCCCCCAGCTCGTCCAGCCGCTCGCAGACGCTCTAGATCGAGAGATAGGCGTCCCAGATCTCGGAGAGCATCGCCAGCACCGATTAAGCGGGCGAAATCTTCAGACAGAACATCAAGGAGAGGAAGGGACGCCGCTGTTCCAAATCAGTTTCTAGCACCCCGCTCTGGAAAATCACCAACAGCACACGAAAAACCCACCAGACACAGAGACTCATCTCGATCAAGATCTCGTGTGACTTCCAAAGGACCAACGGGAAGAAAAAGGTCGCCATCACCCGTGGATCAAAAAGGAAAAAGAGGCGGCCGGACAAAGATGCAATCATCTACGAGACCTATCCAATCCATCTTAAATGATGGCTCACGTCCACCTTCACCGCCTCGGCGTATACCAAGCTTCGATTCGGGGACTTCCAACCCAAATACGATAACTCACCAATTCCCATTACATGGAATGAAGGCAAGTGATGTTCAACATCGAGGAAACCGACCGCCACAACTCAACACTCAACATTCGTATTCTGCATCTCCTCAATGGACACCCACTTCATCACACCACGGTTCTCCTCATTCAGCGTCATCATTCAATCCAGGCAGAGCCGGATGGAATGGTCAACAACAGCAGTATCAGGGCCAACAAGGGTACGTTCTATCGATAAATTCAATGTATGACACGCTAATGCGAGTCAAGCATGAATTCGTACTCTCCACCGTTTCGGCAAAACAGCTATCCGCCTCAGCAAAGCCCACAGTATTACACCAACTGCCAGCAAAGTCCATATGCTGGCCAACAACAGATCCAACCTGGCTTCCCAAATCAACCTAATCAATCATTTCGAGGAGCTCATGCTGGATATCGCGGTAATCACTACGGGCAGACTCCCGATCATCGCTTCTCTAGTTCCGGTCATACCCCACCAGCTTTTGGCCACACTCCTACTCCTACACGAGGACGAGGTGGACACTTTCAAAACCTCCAATGGACTGCGAACAATTCTGGTCGGGGCCGTGGTGACGGTAGTCAAGGCACTGGTACTCCACATTTGCAGACCTCGGCACCACCTACATCGGTCGCTGCTCAAGCAGACGACGATGATAATCCATTTCGACCTTCCAAAGATCTCCAGGTCGAGGATCAGATGGAGAAAGAAGAGAAAATGCAACCGCCTCGGCAGGCTTCGGAATCCTCGAAAGAAGGTCCTAAGATCAGCTTTTCCATCAAAGGCAAGAGTGCCGCAGCAGCAGCAATCAAATCTCCAACAGACCTGAATCACAAATTAAAGGACGCCCCGAAGAAGGAGAACCCCTTGGACGTATTGAACGCAAAGACTGTGCAACGGCCTGCTGACATCCGTGCAGAGCGTGACAGACGAGAGGATCGGAAGGATCGACACTACCGTGACGATAGGCGTGATAATCGTGACCATCGTGACTTCCGTGATCAGCGGCGAGGCGGCTACCGTGACGAACGGCGGCCGGAACGAGATCAGAAACGAGACCGTGTCCGGGAGCGCTCTCCAGAAATCATTAAGAAGGAGAAGAGGATCATGAAGCGAAAAAAGCCACGTCCCACACTACCAACGGAATTCGCTGAATCTACGTCTGTCTACTATCGGAAACCTGGTAACGAATCCGTTGTAGGTTCAGGAACATATGGCAAGGTCTTCAAGGCCATCCATGTTTACACCAAGGACCTTGCAGCGCTAAAGAAGATCCGTATGGACGGTGAGAAAGATGGATTTCCCGTCACGGCTGTTCGAGAAATCAAGCTGCTACAATCGCTGAAGCATGACAATGTGGTTTCTCTGCAGGAGGTGATGGTCGAGCACAATGACTGCTTTATGGTCTTCGAATATCTGTCACACGATCTGACTGGACTCCTCAACCACCCTACCTTCAAATTGGAGATGGCGCACAAGAAGCATCTTGGGAGACAACTCTTTGAAGGGCTCAATTACCTGCATCGTCGTGGTGTGCTCCATCGAGATATCAAAGCTGCAAACATCCTAGTGAGCAGCACTGGCCAGCTCAAACTGGCCGATTTCGGACTTGCAAGGTTCTTTTCGAAACATGGCAAGCCTGACTACACCAATCGAGTCATCACAATCTGGTATCGATCACCTGAGCTGCTTCTTGGGGAAACACAATATGGGCCAGCAGTCGACATCTGGAGTGCTGCTTGTGTGATGGTCGAGATCTTCACGCGACATGCCATCTTCCCTGGAGACGGCGGAGAAATCAACCAATTGGACAAGATCTACAATATCCTGGGAACTCCCACAAGGTCGGAATGGCCGGGCTTGGTGGACATGGCATGGTTTGAACTGCTTAGACCTACCGAAAGGAAACCTAACACCTTCGCGGAGAAATACCAGGAACGACTCACCCCAGACGCCTTTGAGTTACTTCAAGCTATGTTCATGTACGACCCTGCTAAACGGCCAACTGCTGGAGATGTGCTGGAGCATCCGTATTTTATGACGGAGGAGCCAGCACCGAGGCAGGCTGTTGAGTACGTATCACTACCATATCAACACTGCACAAGCTTCACGCTAACATTCTCATTAGACTCAAAGATATCGAAGGCGATTGGCACGAATTTGAATCCAAAGCTCTCCGTAAAGAAAACGAGCGCAAAAACCAAGAAGCAAGACGAGCCACACGACTCGAAGAACATGAGAGGGACAAAGCGAAGAGGCGAGCCAGCGGTTCTGCGACTGCTGAGAGGGAGGCGAAACGTGTCAGACCGAGCTCAAGTCAGAGTGAGATGGGGTCGAAGTGAGCTTTGGAAGACCATGTCTTGGGGCTCAGGGATAGCTTATCGACATTTCCTGTCGAACGTGCATAGCGTGGGAGTTTCGAAATAACTTTGGCGGTGGCCGCTTGCATCTAGACGTCCTATCATATGTATACATATGGGCGAATATGGTCATCAGGCGACACCTGGTGCGTTTATCATTCTGATCTTTGGGGGCTAAAAGGTGATTGTAGATGGACCTATTCAATTCTATGACCATATTTTGAAACAAACTTCTCATCCAGCCCAAGCAGAAGAACAAGTGCTTGGTTCAACGATGATGAATACCGCACTCGTTGAAGCGTGACATTGATAATACTGAATTAAGTAACAATAAAGTAAATGCTTCGCACAGAAGTCTCTAACGACGTTGCAGGTGAAGCGTATCGTCTTATTGAATCCAGAACTATTAAGCGATGCCTATCTGAACCAACTAAAACAATCCACAACGTCCGCTGAGCAAAATCACGCAAGAAACACAGTCGCTTTCCATTGGGTATCTCTCCGCTGCTGTTGGTTCTCTTCCCTCTCTATCACTACGATCAAAGTAGTATCCTCCGCCCCCTGCTCACATCTCGCCCCATCTAAGTAACAGGCACGGTCCCATACGTCGTCTGCCCTCCACGCTGCACCTGCTCGCTATAAATCCCCGGCGCGCGCTTCTGAATTCCAGTGCCCATGCGAGCTTTGTCGTGACGGTCGTAGTATACGTATTCGAGGTAGAAGGCGTGGATGTGGCCGGGGAAATAGCTGCGGCGAACATTGTCAGCGAGCTTTCTCGCCGGGTGCTGGGTGCTGGGGAGCAAGCAAGGATGGGGGGTGCTGGGGAGCCAAGGAGGAGGGTCCTGTCTTGGGAGCACCTAGGGAGGAGGGCTTACCCAAGGAGAGTCAAGCAGATGTTTATGAGTAAGTCGGCGCCGCAGCCTGCGATTAGGAAGACGCCGAGGGGTGGGACTGGAGGTTGTGTGTTAGCGGTAGGTCTGTAGTAAGGGAAAGCGAGGGCGCGACGGACTGAAGATTGTGATTATTACGACCACGATGGCGGAGAGGGCGTTTGCCATATGGGGCTGCTATTCTGTGTTTTTGTGTTTCTTGGGGTTCGTAAGATGCGAGTTGGGTGAGAGCTGTGGGTGGAGTTGACGAGGGGAAGCATGGGAGGTGGAAAAGTGATTATAGGCTTCTACTGGTGATGCTATTTGGAGGAATAAAGCTTGGCAAAAACCTTGTCTTTGTGGCTGTGTGGGGGTGTGGCGTATCTCGTGTCTTCCACGTAACTGGCTTCCGACTCTGTGCCGTGAGCTGCATCAAGTGCCACAGATGCGATATGAAGAGACGAGTCATGTCCTGTTTCAATCAGTGATCGCAATGGAGTTCACGAAGGGAAAAGTCAATACAAGTTAGATGGAGAAGCGAAAGTAGTTTAAAGTGTGGTTTATATGTCTCAGTTGATCCCATCGACGAGTAGAGCACACATATTACAATTAGAGATAAGTCATAGCTAGTCATCTGCGGCATATGCCAATTATGTGACTTCTCATCTGTGTGAGGAAAAGAAATAATACCCAAGCCCTTTTGTCGTTAAGTGTGTCCTGTCTATTGCGCTGGTAGACTCCGATGATCAAAAGCATTCATGCACCAAAGTCCCCTTGCGTTGCATTCAACCGCGTCGTGCGAATCTGAACTTATCGAACTTGTTGTCGATGACGCGGCCTGGCCCACTGCCTGATGGGGCTGGAACGTAGCCACCAGTGCTCATTGGGGGTGGGACGTAGCCGCCTGTTGATGGAGAGCCGGTCCCTGATGGTGCTACGCTAGTGCCTGAAGGGAAGACACCGGTGCCTGATGGCGGGAAAATGCCAGTGCCTGAAGGGAAGACACCGGTAGCGCTGCCGGAGGGGGTGACGCCGGTGCCTGATGGCGGGAAGATGCCAGTGCCTGATGGGAGAACACCAGTTGGTTTACCAGACGGAGTGACTCCAGTGCCCGATGGTGGGAAGATGCCAATGCCTGATGGGAATACACCAGTTGGCTTACCTGATGGGTTGACGCCGGTGCCTGATGGCGGGAAGATGCCAGTGCCTGATGGGAATACACCAGTTGGCTTACCTGATGGGGTAGTACCAGTGCTAGAAGGAGGGAAGTAGCCGGAGCCTGATGGCACAATACCGGTTGGCTTGCTAGATGGGGTGATACCGGTCCCAGATGGTGGGAAGATGCCTGAGCCCGATGGGAAGACACCAGTAGGCGAGCCCGATGGGTCGACACCAGTGCCTGATGGTGGGAAGATACCTGACCCAGATGGGAAGATACCTGTGGGCTTGCTGGATGGTGTGATGCCAGTTCCCGAAGGAGGGAGAATACCAGACCCCGAGGGGAAGACGACAGTAGGGGCGCCCGAAGGAATGATACCGGTCTCTGATGGAGGGAAGACACGGGAGCTCGATGGATCGCTGCTGTATGGTGCACGAGTGCCAGTTGGGAAGAATGAGGGTGACTGAGAAAATCCGCTTGAAATGGTGTAGTGCACCGATGAGCCAGGCTTGGGGCCCACCTTGCCAGATACAGTGGTGACTGGGATGTTGGAGACGGAGACACCGCTGGAGACACCTGATGCAGGGATCTCGGAGGCGCTGGGGGCACCAGAAAAGGCTGCGGGAACGGTTGAGACGCTTGAGCCACTTGCACCACCTGCACCACTTGAGACAGTGGGCATGAGTTCGATGGTGGAGAGAATAGTGACTGGGCCAACGGAGCCAATGTTCGTGGCAATGGGGCTGCCGCCGGGGCCAACTGTAATTGTGATGGTCTGAGTGACTGTTGGTCCGCTGCCGCTTCCGCTGCCGCTTCCGCTGCCACTGCTTGGGGAACCACTGCCACTGCCATTGCCCTTGCTTGGAGAACCGCTGCCACTGCCACTGCTTGGCGAAGCACTGCCACTGCCACTGCCATTGCCACTGCTTGGGGAACCACTGCCACTGCCACTGCCACTGCCACTGCCCTTGCTTGGAGAACCGCTGCCACTGCCTGGGGAACCACTGCCATTGCCGCTGCCACTGCTGGGCGATCCGCTGCCACTGCCACTGCCTTGTGCTCCTGAAGCACCGCTCTCTGGGGATGATGAACCGCTTGGCGAGGAGCCACTTGATGGCGAGCCGCTGGATGGTGCATTGGGTCCTGACGTGAGGCATTCACATGCAGCTGAGAGTGTGGGGGCGAAGTTCACCGATTCGAAACATGGCGAGACGAATTCGGGATATGGGAGGGTAGATGGGGCGAAGGATTCGACACATGTGCAGGTACCGTTGTCTGCTGGCGAGTTGTCGTTTGAGTTCGATTGCAGAGCGTTGAACTTCTGGCAGAGAGCGTAACCTGCCAGTGGGTTTGAGGCGAGAGCGTTTGCACAGCTGTTTTCACATTGTGCTCCGCTGGTCTCTGTTGCTACCGCTGCAGCGGCGAAGAGAAGGCCTTTCAGGCCAAGAGTCTTGAACTGCATTTTGAGGGATGCGGGCTGTCGAGCGAGTGAGGTTCTAGTTTGGTGACAGCGTTAGGTATTAGGATTGAGGTATTATAATTATAAAATAGGTGGTAGATTAAAGGAACACGAGTATTACTATAGAAATAGTGACAGGATAAGGCACAAAAGGCCAAGAAGCAACAAGACGAAGAGCAAAAAAGAGTGGATACAGCGAGGGCTGAGTTTGATATAGAGAATGAGAGACGGATAGAGGGAGGAGGAAGTGGATAGCAACATATCACGTCTTGGAAATTTGATAGCCCAGCAGTAGCTCAGCGCCGAGTCACTGGGCTTAAGGTGGAGATGGAGAGCCTCGTGGGATCTTCCCAATGCAGACATTGTCCATACTGATTGTAGTATGGTCTGTTTACTCGTCTTTAGCCTAGTTCATATTGGGTGCGACGAAGAAAGCGCGGAAGACATCGTCCGAAATGAACACGAGCATCGATGCCGCCTGAACCTTAGCGAACCCTCGACCGCCCTCGTCCAAGAGTCACGTCGACTCAGCATTTGTAGCCTGCTCGTATACTCGTATTCCTATGGGTAGCGGACTGACCTTATGCAGTCAGCAACGATTTCTCAGCCCAAATTATATGGCCGGAGAATTCTATACTCTGCAGCTGTCATGTTGTTGGGCTGCATATTCCCGCTGCACTCCACATGCACAATTTTTAAATTCCCCTGAAAATCTACCGAGCGACGGTAGTACCACGAAAAGTGTCTGGTAGCTTTGATGTTGTGGAAATTGAGGTGGACGCGATGGGAACACATTCGGCTGCTCGTAGATCATTCGATAGTGCATACGCCACCCCCCGCACGTTCCTCAGGGGCTCCCCGAAGATCCAGAAACGTTGAGCCAAGCAATTCGTAAAAATCAAAACTCAATACTCCGTACCACGCGCTACGAACTATTATTTTTGTCCCTCAGGAGAGGCAGAAAGCTAAGAATCTCCCTTTCCTTCTGGCCTATCAATTGTCACATTTACTGTTTCTTCTTATCTCCATGAAGCATTATGAGAAAAGACATGGAAATTAGAGCGAAGTTCCCGTGTTCTAGCATTTCGCCATCAACACGCGATACTTGGGCATCAGCAAGCCTGCAAGCCAAGGCTGTACGACTATCTTTGGGGTGAACTCGGAACCTGTCAACTGTTCCAAAATTCTTATCCTCCGAGTGCGACCTGTCCACTGATTCTGGCTAGGGCGAGGGTTTCGCAAAATGTGATGTGGCTGAATGAAGCGAGCACGAAAGGAAGATTTAGGCGCCTATGGTCAAGCCTCAAACGATTTCTTGGTAGCGGTGTTTTCCTTCACCTTTAGCATGCATGGCGAAGACTCGCTAGCTGGAGATCAGGAAATTGGGAGTTTTGGGGAGACGGAGAAAACCGAGATGGAAATTGAGGCTAGCGAATCGCAACCATGGGCGCCAAAGAGGAGATTTGAAACTTTGGATCGCTTCGCCAAGCCCATGTAGTTGGCGATCTAGTCACGCCATCCTACCCCGGAGGCAGCCCTGTAGATCCCCCTAAGGTTTTTACCGGGAGCAACTTACTTCACCTTAGGGGCTCGCTTATGGGGCCCCCTCATTGCAAATCATTCTGGCGATGACGTACTAGTCAGAGGTATTCATAATGTAAACATACAAGTCACGCTGCTCCCAATGGCCGCGATGAATCATGGAGCATGGTGAACCACGTTCATCTTCAGGAGACTCTGGATTATCGACAGTAGCACCTCGCCGACCCAGGTCGCAAGACTTGCGAGGCCTTCGTCGAAGGCGCCTATCTGTGGCTTCGAGGGACTGTGCCAGCTGGCATGGCATCCGCTATCATTTACTCAGCTGTCAACCTTGGTCAACTAACAAGGCCAGAAAGCAGCTGCAGATACACCACCATCCGTTTCGGGCCTGTTTGTTTGAAGCTCACCCGACATTCACCACTCTACCAAGGATGTTGATTGCTTTGACGCCTTCATGAAATTGACAATGTGGAGCACGCATAGAAGCTTACCTCAGGAAATCCTAAGCGTCGACAATAGGAAGACGTTGGAAGTTGGATAGCGTCAACAATCACTTCTAGCCGTGCTCTTCACCCCGCAGTTGTACGAGGTCGTCAAGGATATTGATTGTACCATGGACCCTTTTTATGGAGCTCTTGAGTTGACCATGTGGGGTATACATGGCAGCCTAGGTACCTTAGGTAGCTCCAAGCGTTGGCACTCAAAATCCCTGTTATGCGCACAACGTCCTTCGCTTCGGGACACCCCGCATTCGCATTTACGAGCTCACCAAGGATGTCAACGGTCTTGGCGTCTTCGAACTCTTAGACTGACCATGTCGGGCCTTTAACGCTGGCTCTAAGCGTGACAACGTCGACAACCAGACTTTTCATGGATTCAAGTCCTACACTTCTTTGTGGCCACCGGGACATCTACGATCAAGGATGCGACTTCTGTCTCCGGCGTCTCTGACGCAGCTTTTAGACTGACGACATAGCGCCTGGAATCTCCCCATATCATCCCGCCCGGAGCGAGCCTATCTGTTGATGTCAGCATTCAAGTCATGCGTCCAAGGCTGGAAGTCGTCTGATTGGGCTGATTCGGGGAATTCTTTGGCCCTGCAGACGGCAGTCTAAAAGATTTCGGCGCTTTGATGCAGGGCCTGACTGACCGAGTTCATGATGTGGAGCATGTCACCCCGCCATTGTGGCAAAGATACGAAGATACACTTGGACGGCACTGCAGTAGCGACGACGCCGGTGTGGTCAGATACAAAGAATTCAACAAACATTCTTTCGAGACTATTTTTCTAGATGACGTGCTTAGTACAGTCAGCCTGAGAAGCCATCATTCTCCTAGTCTCGCACAATCTTTATGCTTTGAATGTATAGTTTGTCATGTCCTATTACGGAGATGAAGCGTGTGCGCGCCCATGCTACGATTGTACGACCCCACTTGGTAGTCTTAGTCTGGCGAGCCGTCTTCTCTATATGTGCACGGACGAGGAATTCCTCTGCTCTTGGACTATCGGTGACTGTGGGCTTGCCCAGTCTTCGATACGAAAAACATGAAAGGAATTCGCCCTAATGTAGGCGGTCTTTAGGCCGTTGGCTCAACAGGCCTACGGCTTTGTGTGTGGCTTGCAAGCCTCTCTTTCTCATCGACTAGATTGATTCAATCGCTTCCACGATCTCGGGTGTATCTCTATATCTCTTTCACCGTTCCCTCGGTTGGACATGTAGCCTACGCCAATTGACAGGCCTAATGCTCAGACCGCGATCTTTATCACTGGTTGTCCGCGGGACAGACCGCTACATCGTGATCTATACTAATGCCACCTTGACTTCAATACACCGAACCGCCTCAGGGCTGTCAAATCGCACTCTCCAGCACCTTCTCAAGTTCCTCCTTCTTCGCCTCCAATTGCCCTCCAATATGTCCATTAACGCCCCGCCCACCAGTTGGATCCTTAGCCCTCACAGCCTCATCGACCTCTACCACACCCGTCAGCGCCTTCCTCACACCTCGCGAAAAGGACGCACTAGTAATAGATGGTCTCAACTCACCCTCAAACTCCTCACTCCCTCCCACCCACCTCCCCATCTTCTCCCTTCTGAAAACCTCAAAATCCCACTCCCCCTCCTCAAGCGCCGTCTCCTCGTCCACCCATACGTATGTCTCCGCTTCCGCCTCATCGCCTTCGTTCCCACTATCTTCAAGCAATCGCGACCACACCTTGACGCGACTGTATTGGTCGCCTTCGAAGAGATCGAGGCGCCATTGATCGCCTTCTGTTAGACCTTGCACATACGTCCCCCTCACGCAAGCACCGGGGTCTGAAGAAGGGACGATGGCAGGGTAATCGCAGTCGCAGACTCGATGGCGTACGTAGTTGGGAAGGATGGCCGGGTTGATCTTGAGGCGCGATACTTGGGTGGGGCCAGGAGTTGTGGTGCCGTAGATTACGCGGTGCAGGACCTGCGGCGCCATCTATCGTACTATGAGCCCGATTCCGGGAAAAGGTGACGATGGGGTAGCTCGTACCAAGGTTCCTGAGACTCCCTGAGCTTAGCTGAGCGAGCAGAATGGTGGGAGGAGATGTGGGGACGGAGACGTACCGTAGAAGAAGGCGCTGCGGTCGCCCATAGCTTCGGTTGAAGATGAGAGACAATTACTGTCGAAAGGAATTGCGCAGTGAGAAAGGAATTGTGCGAGCTGCAACGATCCGGGATCTCGAGTCCCACTATCATTCCCAGATCCTTATCAGTCAGCCTTACCATATCTGCAGCCGCCCTCCGCGCGCTTCGTGCATGGCTGCCTTGGCGAGCTAGTGCTGGGGCCCAACATTGCCGAAATGCATCCATGCAATGAGATTTATTTCGATACAAGTTCATCGTACAGCGCTCCACTGACTGCTGGCGCTGGGAGGATAGATTTCAGTGGGAGGTTTGCAGAGTCAGACGAGGCATTCGAATTGGGGGAGGTGAAGATCCATAGGATAGGAGAATAAGATAACGGATGGGACCCTTCGAGGAGTCTAAGAGTTTTGGGGAAATGCAAGTCCTGGCTTTCCTAGTAAATTTTTCTCCAACATTACCCATGTGATCCATTCCCGTAGCAAAATCAATAAGCTATAATACAACTTCGGCTTACAGTAAACATCTAATCATACATCATTACGTAGAATTTCGATGTCGGGTTGGAATCGACACAGACCATGACACCTTAAAGAATGCACGAACTACTAACATAGCATTTTAGTGTCTCAGCCTGATTCACGAATTGTAATTAGGATTGCTTCTGTCACACCCTTCGCTAAGAGAATAAGATCAGCCAAGTCGCCCTCCAATATGCAAGATGTTCAAAAGTCATTGAAATCGATCAAGCTTGCCCTCCAACACAGAGTCCTTGCAAACCCATAATCGCTGGATGATGTTGCAAGATTGGGTTTCTGGTTATCCCATATTTCGGCAGATGCCCCGTTTGAGTCGGCCCCTCGGCCCTAGATCAACGGCCCCGAGGGTCACCGAACCATGGGATACTCTAGAAATTTGGACCACCCACAGTTTTTTCAGTCTGCGTCATAATCCACGATACGCTTCTTCTCACAATAAATCAGTCCCTGCGAGTCAAAATCATACGCAACGCTAGTGTCGAGACCATTGTGGCCCACTTAAGCAGGTGATGGAATTACAAAGATTGTTCTAGCGCTGTCAAGGTTCTTCTGAAGTAATGATGTTGTACAGAAAATTTGGCAGTTGTGCTGGTGTAGGCTAAATCAGGCTAGTCTGGCGAGTGGCGAGTTTCTATATGCCATAGATACGCCCCCTCAGACTTAGCGTCTGGGGAACCCTGAATAGGAATCGTGCTTCGTTGTGGAGTGGTGATGACCGCGGGTCATGTCCTTGGAGGTTTCAAAACGTTTTTGATGTCAGCGTCCCGTGACTGCTAGCGAGCCTGTTTCGACCGTGTAGCCTCCTTAAAGCTCGGTTCATCACTAGGCTCTCCATGTCCTTGCGGCTCCATACAACTGAAATCGCGGAAACATTTTGACCCAAAGCTTCCACTAGGGTCACAGAATAAAATGTACTTCATCAACACAAGCCTTGAAACACTTTAGTTCATACCTCACTCACTTGAGTTGCTCAACCTTCGAAGATCGCGTGGCATCAACCATGGATGCGACCAAGGTAGAATATTTCGTCCTACCAAATGTTTTCAAATAGACTAAATCTGCAATAGGAGCCTTGCTCTCAATCTACGCTCAGGACACCATGCGCCGTATATAGATCTTGCCTCGACCAGCTTGACGGTAGGCCCACGACCTCACTCTTAGAGATTCAAGGTCGTGATATCTCAGCTCCAGCCTCAACAGCGACCTTTACTCGCTTTCACTACAACGTTTCCCTCAACACACTCCATATTGTAGTCCGCAACCGCATCTACAGCTATCTTCTCATCAATGCCTTTCCCACCCTCGTCCGCTACGACTCAGGATTCGAGCTAGTCTACCTCCGCCTACGAGACAGGAATGATGGCAGCGGTATCGCGTTGGGCTTCCTCTGCACCGCCGGTCGCGGCACATAACTCGCGCACGAAGTTTACCAAGAATTTTTTCGTAACAACACCTTCGAGTGTCGTGACTGCCTTAGCCTTCCTACTTCCTGCGCTCCAAGACGACGGCGTTGATGCAACGCAGTATGAAGACTGATCTTAGGGGAATACTGGCGACCGAAACACGGAGTTTCGATAAGAGGCCGTGGATCCGGAAGTTGAGAATCACGTTTTATTACGGGGATGGGGAGAATACGGAGGCCTTGAAGCAGATCGAAGCTGCCCTTGAATGTCAGCATCTACAGAAGCTGCATATCACGCTCACAGGAGATCCGAAGATGTTTCGATGCGAGTATGCAGTTGGGGTGAGGATTACCACGATTGCAGAGGTCTGCAATCAGATTCGGGCAAGGACAGGCCAGGGGTTTTCGATGGCATCCAGAAAAATGTTCCACGAGCTGACGATAGAGACGTCTCTGTGCAGTGGGAAGAGCCGGACGATGCGGTGATGGTTAGGTTGCGGCTGGTGTAGGGGCCAGTCACGATCATGTCGCTGTACTTATAGCTTCAGGATGTATCTTTCATGACGGGAGATTTGATCATTGAGCAAAGACTTGGTAGGAGCAATACTTAGAGTTAGAGGACTCGATGGGGCCGCGACAATTTGGGTGGTGAGGTGTGTTGGAGTGCTTGGTAGCGGTAGTTCATGCAATTCGGGCTGCACATACCGTCAGCCCTTCAGTTGGCACGCGGTTCTGAGTATTTATTGCATGGGGAAATTCAAAGCGAGTTCTGAACGCGGCCGTGCCATACTATTTGATTAGCGAATGGAATTTTTGGAAATCCCACGTTGCAGAGTCTGATTCTTGAACCCGGTACCGACATGGTATACCAAAGCCATCGTTTCTACACTCTCCTCGTCCAAGCACCTATTCAGATCACCAGCAAGTGCAGAATAATCCCTTCAGTCCTTCCGGAAACCCGAACCCGAACATCTCCGTCCCGTGTGCTTGAATCTTTATGCCATTTCAGGTGTGTTTCCAAGAATGAGGGAATTCTTTTTTCTTCGAGTTTCTTTGAATGGGTGTGGGAGAAGCAAGACAACACGGCATAGCAGTAACAAAGATGGAATACGGAAAAGAACGCATCGACGCGATGGGAAACTTCTTTTCTATTATGTATGTGGCTTCAAGCTACATTAGCGCGAGCATTGAATCTGTCAAGAAGGACAGCAGACGGCTGGGGCCGCGCAGCATTCGACCTCAACCATGTGCAGAGGAGGAGAGTGAAAGTGGAGCAGCCACAATCGATAACGAATTGACTGTGCCGCTGGTGCTCGCAGCAAGGACAAATGCAAGATCCCTCGACGAAAAATGAAGCAGGAAGAACATTGCCTTAAATGCAACGTCGCGCTTGGTCCGAGTATATAAGATTACTCAGTCTGCGGAAACTCGAGCTTCATCTGTTCCCTCAGAGTAACCCCCATCCGAAACATCGATTCTGGAGATACTCTCAAGATGCGTCTCACCCTTACCCTTGCATTCGTTGGCGCAGCTGTCTACTCCTCCACTGTGAAGAAGACGTCCTTTAATACTACTATAAGGGAAGCTCCTCTGGCACAACGACACAGCAGCTAATTACAATACCCAGATTCGATGACCTAACGTCCAATCCTCTCGCATCAGAAGGCGACCTCGTCGCAAGCCCATAACATGGTCTCGCTTATCCCGGGTGGGATATGAGAGCGAACGGTGTCTCTATCCTCAAGGCCCACAGTCCCAACGACACCGCTTCTAGCGCTACTCTCAATGAGATGCTCGCGTGAAACGTCTCCATGACCACGTCCGTGTACACTGGATCCGAGATCTCCTCCTTCGATCTCAGCTAGACGTACCTTGGATGCGCAGTCACTACTGAGGCATCTATCGCCCCCCCGCAGGCTTGTACAGTGCAATTCAGCGGCATTACTACGGGCGGAAAGGCAGTTTCGGAAACCTGCACGTATACAGGCACAGCGCTCCGTCCGGTGTTAGTACTGAATGAATTCACTGGACGCAAATCCGTGCAAACTATCTCTGTGGTGCCGATCAAATCCGCGACCTTGCCGACCACTACAGTTGTGTTCATTGACAATGTCATCGGGTAATTGTACTCGAAGTCTTGACTTGTTCGAGAGCGTGTCGCGGTTTCGGTGTAGGAGCTCATTGTGTCACTTGTCGCTGTTCCTCGAACCCTTTGATTAGTATACTTCCATGAAATGATTTAGAGCTCCCGGTCAAGACGACTATTGTATCCTAGATTATGTACATGGCAGGCCTTGGAGGTTCTTGGGGGGTCTTTTTCCCTCGGTATCGAAAACTTAGTTGTTTTCAGCCAGTATTCAATGACTTGCGGACTTCTTGCAGCGTGCTCGCAAGCACTCGGCTTCTCGAGAGTCTAGCCTAAGGATAGTGATGTGTACACCCTCGCCATAGCTCATCCTTTACAACAACCCGTTGGTGGATTCATTCGTGCCATTTCGTGTCAAACCTGCAACGCGTTACCCTACCTATCCATACATTGTCATCTTTTGCGTGCTTCCAAATTATTGCAACATTTGAAGGACCTGTAACGGTGCGAAATAGGGCGGTCGGCCGCAGGATGATATTCGTTGTTCACGGCGATGTTCACATGGGCAGTCAACTTACCAATGCCACATTCATTCAAAGTTTCCTCCACGTCCAAAGGATTTTGTTCTTCGTATTTAATAATGACTGATTCTAGCCCTTCCATACCCGACAGCAGAAGAATCTTTTGAGATAGAAGGTCATGGCATGAAGAATTATGCCCCCGGGAAATTTGTCTGCAATGTAACACTCTTGATATAGTTTCGATAAGCTCCAATGCCCAACAGAAAACGCACGATCCCACATGGGCAGCCGGTAAAAGTCGACTTGCTGTAGAGAATGAACGCTGCTTCAGCAGCTACCTGGTGATTGAAGCAAAGTAGAGCAAGAGCATGGTCCATGATGGGTGCTGGCTGGTCGTAATACAAGCAATGTTTTCTTCGTCCGACATCATGATGTAAAAGTTCTAGGATACCTACGTCTATGGAAACATATCTGAATGTATGCTTGTGGATGAGGTCACGAATCTCCCGTGGCAGTTGAAAGAATTGCATCTTGGCTTTTATCTTCTATAGACTTTGAGACCAGTGTTCAAAGAGACCCCAGAACTGTTTGAGAAAAATAGCTGGAGATTATAAGCTATGACAATGGCTCAAATTAGGCTATGGAGGGTTGACAATGAGCCAGGAAAGACAACAAAGTAGAGACGTTGTCAGGGGTTGCCATCCCTGTGGGTGGCTTTCGGCCAACCGCGCGGACCGTCGAAAGCGCCAACCGAGCAAGCAACAACTTCTTTTCGAGGTTTCAACCCATTGTTAGTCTGAATGACAAAAATGGAGACTCAAAATCCTGTCTCTACCCTTGTGATCGACCGCACGACTGTTACTTCTCTCCTTGCGGCCCTCTTTGTTCTGATCACCGCGTACTTCACGTCCCTCCATCTACTGCACGCTTCCACAACCACAAAGCTCCGTGTAATATTTATTTGGCATTCCTTCGATGCTCTCATTCACTTCCTCTTCGAAGGCTCCTTCCTATACAATTGCTTCTTTACATACACCTCGGTCCCGCATACGACTGACTACCCACATCCTGCGAGCCTCACATCTCCGGGCGTTCACTTTCTGGGTCACACCGATAGACTGTATGGCAGTCAGTATGGAACAAGTCCAACGGCGAAATTGTGGCAGGAATACGCAAAAGCTGACAAGAGATGGGGCGGAGCGGACTTGACCGTCGTCAGCTTGGAGCTATTGACCGTCTTCGGCGCTGGACCTTTAGCTGTATATATCTGTGAGCTCATAAGGCGGAGGAATAATGGAGGGAAGCTATGGTTCTGGGCCAGTGTGCTTGCTACGGGAGAATTGTATGGCGGTCAGTGGACATGTAATTCGAACGGCCTTGAATCCAAGGACTGACAATGCTAGGTTTCATGACCTTCGCCCCTGAATGGCTGACTGGAAGTCCAAATCTTGATACAAGCAACTTCATGTACCTTTGGGTATACCTCGTCTTCTTCAATTTCCTCTGGGTTGGGTTCCCGCTATGGATTTTGTACGAAGCATACGGTAGCATCAGCTTAGCTTTCGCAAGGGCCAGCGGAGCCATCGGAGTGGAGCGTCAAAAGACTGCATAGTAGGCTCGCAAGCTAGGCTAGCAACTTCAGCCTTCAATTGCGGCTTTGAAACGGATCCGACCAATTACCTCAACGGAGGTCCACCATTGATTAGCAGGTACGCGCAAGTGAGAAGTCCTATCTTCAATAAGATAAAACATGGCAATTGCTGTGACCAAAGTATCGCCTAGTCTCCGGAGACAGCTTCGCTTATTTAGGGCCAGTTGACAGATACCTTAAGATGTGAATCTGTTCGTAGAATTGTGCTTGAGTCTTCAATCTCGGTAACCGGCAATCACGCGAATCCTGAAATTTATAAAATTATAATTAGTGACAGTGAAGTGAATTCGGCCCGGCCTAACAAGTGAGGTATAGCCTGACAATCTCACTCAACACTCACGCTTTCTCAATACTACCAACTTCATAATACTCCGGGTTTGTATGCTATCAAGTTGTCTAACCGGAATACCAAGCACTTTAGACCGGGATGTCTATTGAAGCTGCTCTTAGTGAGCTTAACCTTATTCAGCAGTCCAACTCCGGGCGCTCATGCCGCTCTGCAGCTCTCACAGTTCTTGCCCGCCAAACCGGATATGTGGGACATTTGGCTGTTGCTCTCAAGCTGTAAGCTGTTCAAAGCTTACAAGGCCGCATGACAAGACTGAAAATCTGTAGATACGATCACGCCATGTACTGTGCACCTCTTGCTTCCGACAAGCTGGAAATCCTTGTGCATCGATGTGCCACTTACTTCGTCAACAATGCTTTCGACGACGCCATCCAGGACGCCAAGCGTATCATGATTATGTACCACAACTACCAGTCAAGCTTACTTGATAAAGACGGTTCCTTGCGTGGGCTGAAAAAATTTCGAAAATTCCTAGCAAATTTCCTCAACGCAGCAGATCCATGCACCTTTACCATTGAAAATACGCAGGGAGTGAATGTTGCTGAATATACTATGGAATCGGATTTGAAGCGAATGCAATGCAGGCTACAAGAAATAGCCACTGGCCAATACGACTTTCCCGCGATGCTACGCGAAGTTGAACGGATGAAGTGGCAGCCGCGACTCGATCACGCAACCCATGTCGGACCCGTTGAGGTACGCATGTGTAAGGACAAGTCAGTGGGTCGTGGCCTTTTCGTGACAAAAGACGTGGAGGCAGGAGATCTCCTCCTCTGCGAGAAGGCATTTGTAGCGGTGTTCGTGCCTAAGATCGTTGACACTGTTGAAGCTATGAAGAAAATTCAAGATGAGGTTGCCGGGTTTTGTGAACTTAGGCTAAAGTTGGATCCGTCTCTGTCACCTGCATTCATGAATCTTAAGGGCGGCAGTGAGGGGCAAGGGACAAGAGAAGACGTCTCAAAAGCGACGGCACTGAATAGGTAACGACTTTACATGGCCCTACGATTCATTGGGACACAGCTGACCTTGATCAGGAAGCGCATCATGAGCGTCATTGATTGCAACTGCTTCGGAGACTTCGTTTCCACTCGTAATGCTTGTTGGACGACCTTATTTAAGGAGGGGCGCTATAACGGCTCAAGCGTCGTTGGTGTATGGGTCGTTGCCTCGTACGCCAATCACGACTGCATCGGCAACATCAGTCGAAGCTTCATTGGTGATATGATAATTATCCGAGCGTCCACAGACCTTGAGGCAGGGTCAGAGCTCAGGCTTCCATATTTTGACAGACGTGAGGACGTCGCTCGGCGGCAGACACGACTTACGCGCTACGGATTTCAATGTCAGTGTTCCTTGTGCAAGGCTCAGATTATGACATCCGTCCAGACGATGCAGGAGAGAACCAAATTGATTTTGGATTTCAACAAGCGTATCAAGTCGCACAACATACGGTCTCTGGTTGAGTACCACACCCTTTTCACCGAAATAGAAGCGACCTACCGACACCCAGCCACAAAGGAGCCGCGTCAAATCATGGTTCGGTACATGATGGCCCTAGCCGCATACGCACACAACGACAAGCAACCCCGTCTTGTCTTCATGCACACGGAGAGGATGCTTAAAAACCTGGGCTTTGAATGGGAGGCCAACCCATATTCATTCGTGATTACGAAATGGGGCCTAGTGGTGGACTTTCTCATGCCTGTTTTCGTTTTCCTTTGGAAGGCGCTTGGGTCTTCTGGCCCAGCCATCTGTGCCGATGTCGAGCAGCTCGCCCGGACTATCTGGAAGATCTTGGTGGGAGAAGATAGCAGCTTCGACAACTTGTGGGGCCGGGATCCACCTGTCTTTACTGCATTCTGCTGTGACACTAGTGTTCTGTATCACAAGATGTACCGAACTCAAGAATGGTTTGTTGGGGAGAAAGAGCTCGAGCTCATGCAGCAGGCGGCCAAGGCGAAGACTACCGGCGGTTACGAAGATCATGGTTCAATGAGCGATGTTGATTGAAGGGTCCGGTGTTTGGAGGAGAAAGCTTTCATAAGACGGATGCATTTCTTTACTGAAGACTACGAGTCAAGCTAGGCTGCCTGTACAGATCCAATATTCGCAATCGTCTTAGCCCACTCTATCCCCATGCTGTTCCATGGTGCTGCAACGTTGATGTGTACTAATATTGGAGACTAGCCATACAGACAATAATCGACCTCATCTCCATCCCCCAAATACATCGAGTCCATCTACTATGTCAAGCCCCAAGCTGTTCCAGCAGCTTTCATACACAATACAAGAGGAAAGTAAAGACAGACGAAAGAAGAAGAAGACCCCACCCAGTCTCTCAACAATCCTTCCATCTCCTGCCAACCCTATCCATCTAACCGCCAATAGCATTCCCTCCCCAATCGATTCCCTGCACTCTCCCATTCTATATGATATCCAGGTCAGCACTAGCCCTTCTAACGGATCGTGAGTCATGAGACATATCATTGGGAGCAGGATACTCCCTCGACATCTCCAACGACTCAAAAATTCACGGTAAACGGGGAAACGATTGACTTGGAAAAGAAAACATACCCCATTCGGCGCAACCTTAGCGAACAGACTTTGCGTAACATCAATATCATACATCTTACACCCCTGACAAGTGTCGACAACAGTAGCCGTATGCGCCTGTCCAGTCGTAGGATTCCAGATCGTAATCTGGGTGTTGCATTCTAAACGAATCCCACCACATCAGTGATAATGTTGCCTCTTCCCTCGTAAAACGCGGCTGCACAGCGAGGAAGAGAGGGAGAGGGAGGGAGAGGGAGAGACAATACTCACTAGGATTAGCATTCGGATCCGCTCCATTCGCCATCATCTCTACAGAGAGCGCGACGATCTGCCAAAAATCAGCACTAAATCATCCAAAAGTGGCAACAGGAGGCTTGTCGTCTTACATCGTCGGTGGGTTGACTGGCGATACCGCAAGAGCCCACGCCGGGTGCGTAGTAGGTCATATCGCCTGAGTAGGCTTGAACGAGGTGGATGGAGATGGCGAGACCGGCTGCCAAAGCGTGGAGCTTCATTTTGATCGAGAGACTAAAGACCTGCTTTGGTGTATGTGTGGAGTGTATAACGGAGAGCTGGAGAACGTAAATAAGAAAATGAGACATTCTTATATTTGCCTTCTATCGCCACTCCATCAATAGTCTTACCTCATATCGTCACCCTATGATTCAACCTCACATGAAACAAGACAGGGACACAAAGCTTTTTATGTGAGGCCCAGGCTTTGTTTCGAGACAAAGGACTTGAGAGATTGCATGCATGTTATTCATCCTCGCTTATGACAAAGAAGACACGGCAAATCGAGCTAATGCCTTTGTTCTGGGACAAGTAGTCGCACAAGAGGTGGAAAGGGGAGTCAATGCATTTATTCCGAGATAATGGATCTGAGAGCTTGCAGGCATTACATTCAACACCTATGAACCATTAGAGTACAGTAACTTTGGACCTTTTATCGCTTTATCTGCCATGTTGCTGTTTTGAAAACGCCAGTAGCCAGTGAGAGCACGAAAGCTGTGTATGATACACGTCATGTAGTGAGCAAGCTCAGAGAACTGCATGCCTCTCATCGTAAACGCCTTCGAAAGCAACGCCAGGTCAGGAAACGCATGCATTAGGATATCATGACCAGGGCATAGGATATCTTTGAATCTCTCACCATAGCCAGCCCTCCTTTGTAACTACAACACCTAGTTCACGAATTCGTCCAGAGCATTTCTGGCGACCTCCTCCTCCTGTGCTCGGTCCTCCAGAGCTTGCTCTATCTCATTGCGGTGGTTGACGTCCTCCTCAGGCTGAGTAACGAATTCGTCAAACATGTGGTCCACAGTGTTGTCGCGTGCTTGAGCTTGATGGCTATTGGAGTAGTCGTGATGAGGAGAGTTCATAATATGATCATGAGGATGAACTGTCTCATACGAATTGTCGCCTCCAAAAAGATTAGGGTCGAGGCTGGGATTCGCCTGCGATAAGGGCGAGCGCGATGGATAACCACTTGGAGAATCCACGAAGGGTGAATGGGGACGGTGGCCATTTGAGTAGTATGAACTAGGAGGGAAGTCTGGTGAGTGAGGTGAGTGATGAGGGTTGTGAGAGGCAGGTAGTGGATAATGAGCTGAGTAGGTAGGGTCGGTGTGGGTAGAGGATGCTGATTGCGGCATGTGTTGAGGATGGTTGTAAGGATCTGAGGAAGTTGTTGTTGAGATCGAGTGGGAAGACCGCGGTCGTCCCGCAGGTGCAAGGTTGTGTTGATTCTTAATTTGAGCATCGCTGCCGCTGCCTTTGCGGGCCTTGTTGGGATTATACGATTTGGTTCGAAATTGCAGAGGCAGATCATCTGGTGAAGTGACATTGTGTTGCTGCATCAGCTTCTGCTGCTTCGTAGGCCGCGGCTTGCGAGTTGACAGGGACTGTTCGAGGACTGGAGGGGGTTCAGGCGCGATTGGAGCCCATTTGTGAAGCTCTTGACGGAAAAAGTTTGCCTCGAAGCCTAGCAAAATCTCGGCTCCTTCGATCTTACGGAGGTAGAAGCGCTGAGTAGTTACTTCTTCTGGATTAGTCATCACTGGGTTGATGTAGGGCCGCATGAAGTCGCGAAATGCTTTGGCAGTAGCGATGATCTCGTCGAGTACCATTTCCTCCTCAGGCTGGAATGGTAGACTGGGGATCTCCTGCTGCCATTCGATCAAATCTTCCAGCTTTGGACGAGCTGCGTCACGAGGAATTTTGACTCGGTAGTCACATATCGGGCAGGTGTAGTTATCGTCTTCCTTGACCTTGCCCCGAGCGATCTTTAGACATTTGCCATGGTACCTGTAGCGTGTAAGCATGTTTGTTTCTAAGCGACGAAGATACACTTACCATTCGTGACATAGTTCGCACTCCAACATCATTCCAGCTTCGGGTTGACGACACATGCAGAATACGTTCTTCTCCGATTTGACTCCCTCAACATCTTGCTCCCCATCCGCAGGGGAATTCTCTCTCGTTGCTGGTTCCACAGGCATCCTTGGCTTGTCCAAGAGATCAAAGCAGTAGTTGTTATGCTCGTTGACGTAGTTCATGTGCGCTTGCAGGATGTGTAATGGGGCATTGGCTTTACCGAACAGCTTCTTTCCTGTCCTCATCCAATTTTCGTGGCGCTTGGTCATGTTCTCGAGGTCAATGGTACCGGTTGGCTTACTGTTCAGTTCTGAAAGGCCCTCAACGATATCACGCACTTCTTTATACTTAGGCCTCTTTCGAAAATCATCATCTTTGGACCGATCGTAAAGAGAAATGATTGTTCGCTGCGCTTCCCTCTGCTTCGCTAAAATCGCCTCAACAGCTGCCCGAGTCTCCGCTGTTATGGGTAATTGGTCTGCTTGGCGCGACAATGCCTCAAGTTGAGGATGATGAATGGGCTCGACCGCCATAAGCTCCTTAGCCTTGTTTTCCCAAAGCTCACCACGAACCTGCAACTCCTTGTAAGTTACCAAGATCTCATCACGCTCGTCTATACTGATATCCTGACCCCTTTTGATGAGCGATCTGACCTCATCCAGTGTTTGCAGCTTTTTTCGTCCTTCACGAGCCTCATCAGTCCACTTCATTTTCTGTATCAGTGTCTCTATCTTCTCGACTTCTGGAACATCCACGTTAAAGCTTTTTCCCAGCTCGGCTAGATCGACGAAACCCTGGGTTGAGCGAGCACCTGGATCTGCTAACGCGGCTTTTGCGTCTCGCTGGAATTCTGAGATGTCTTGAGCACGCTGAGTAAGTGTGTCGATTTCCGCGCAATCGAAGGAGATATCTTCCGCTTGTGCAAGCAGCTTGTGGATGTTTTCGATCTTTCTTAACTCCTTGTCGCGTTCTTCCTGCTCAGCTGCTTTCGCAGAATTATTCTTCCTCCAAGCACGCTCATTCTTGCGCCTGTTCTGCTGTTTTCGAGTGATGTAATTCGTAGCTTCTTCGACCCATTCATTGCATTTGCTGACAAAGGCTTTGAGATCGGCAAGTCCGGGGAGATCCCAGGGTATCTTCTCGCCTTCAGTAACCAGTGAGCGTAGAACCTTGAGCGAAGGTTTCGCCACATCGTCAAGAGCTTTGTCCAGCTTCTCTTGCCAAGCTTCTGGCTGATGGGCTCGGTCGACGACTTTTGCCACGACGCAGTTCAAAATATCGTCCGTGAGACGATACCTGAGAGTGTGAGCAGGTCCGGTGAGACGTTGCTCCTCGGGGGCTTCACAGCATTCGTGACTACTTGCATGTAACAAGCACATAACGGTGCCACTCTTCTCGCACTTGTATGAAGAGAGATAGCTGTACGCTTTGCAGTAATGACACTGATATTCCAGTTCTGGGACGTCTTGATCTCTGACTTCGAAGCCGAGCAAGCAATCGGAGCTTTTAGATCCTTCAATCTTACAAACATGAGTTTCGAAGCAGTCCTTGTGTCGTTTGAGCAGATCCTGTCGTTGTTGCAACTCTCGATCTCTTAGCCGGACCATGGCAGGAGCAAGCCACCTCGCTGTTTTGATGGTCGTGTCCCGGCCAGCGGCCGTCATCAAGAGCTCGTCGTGTGAGAAGCAAGGCTGCTTTCGGAACTCTTGGAGTCGCTCTACACCTGCCTCACCGTAGGGTTCCCAGTCCTCTGGCGCAAAATTGACAGCTTCGTTGAAATTGAACCCGTGATTGAAGCCGGCATGGTAGGCTTGAGGAAAGGTGATCACGAATTGACCAGCTCGCTGATCGAGTGCGTAGACATTGACGCCAGCTTTCTTTAGTCGATCAGGTGGCAGTAGGGTGACAAGTTGGAAAAGGAGATCTGGTTGCGATTCGAAAAGCTCTGGGACTGCTTGCTTCATGGCTTCCTCGAAGCGTTCGGCATCGGCGCCAGGTATGCCGTACCAAGTCTTGGTGGCTCCGAAATGCTGGTAGTTTGCAGAGTAGCCATAGTGGTCCTCATTGTGCCAACAAAAAGTCGAGAAACACATGCCCACATAAAGCCATGGCACTGTCATGCCTGATATGTCTGACTTTATGTAACGGAACAATGATTCCGGGTGTAGTGGGAGAATGTTGAGATTCCAAAGGTCTGTCGAGTGTGGATCGAGAGGATTCTTTTCAATTGTAGGAAAGCCGCTACCGTGCGTTGTCGAATGAATGTCAGCCCCGTATTCGACCTCAACTTCCTCAGACGGGCTCTCAACTAGTCGCCAGAACTCGCGCTCCACATCATCTTCGGTGACGGGTCGCTTAGTGTTGTGAATGGGATCGAATTGCATCTTTGGCTCGAAATAGCTATCCTTGAAATGATGAGCCTTTTCTTGGAACTGTCGCAAAGAGTATATTCCGCCTTCCTCGAAACCGAAATCGCCTGTCCCAACGAGGCAACGTGGGCAGTGCCAGTCATGAAGTGGATTGATTCTGGCTGGAGGGTCCAGACAATTTTTGTGGTAGCCGAATTCGCAACCGTCGCAGATGAGCAACGGAGAGCGGTCATCTTTGGTACCACAGACTTCACAAAGCTATTTCGATGTCAGTTTTTATGTCTATGTCATTGCTAATTTCAGGACTTACCTCCCCAGCTTTCCCATTACTACGGTCACGTGCTAGTCTCGGTGTTGTAGGACGAAGTAGGCTCATGTGCGATCCCACAACGGTTGGGGCTGCAATAACAGTCAGCATGTATTCATCACGTGGAGATACTTTCGTACCTTTCTTTGCACGCTTACTACGACGCTCATTCGCATCCTCGCCTTCACCACCGACACCAGAATCGGTACCTGACGTGCCATTCATGCTGTCATGACTAATGGTCCGCTTTAGTGGATTCGAAGAGTGGCCATTTGTCAGGGGAGCTGTGTTGAGGTAGTCAGGCAGATCCTTGCTGGGAGGGGCGAGACCAGCGATTGGAGCATGTATACCAGGAAAGCCATTTTCGGACTCACGCTTGTGCACAGACGGATGCCCATTTACAGCCTGGAAAGATGCTGGCGTTAAATTGACAGGAGTCCAACCACCTACGTTCACAGGGGTAAAGCCAGACGAAGTTATGGGCCGTGGTGGTTCGGTGGCGGGTGTACCAGTACCTGCGTCGAGAGGGTCGTCTCCGTCTTTAATAGAGGTATTCAGAGATGCGTTGAGAGCGGCCGATGCCCTCATGGCAGGAGAGTCATCTCTTATCTCAATCGGAGTACCCTGATGCGAGCCCCTCATTGTCTGATTGGCAGATGTGGGGGTGAAGGGGCCACCATTCTCGAATTCCAGCTGTTGCTGCACAGCCGGCTTGGCGATCTTGAGATATTCTTCGTAAGGATGTAGCCATCTCTGATAGGAGTTCTTGAGCGAAGTCGACAAGGACGACATTATCTTCCCACTGTATCCCAGGTCACGTCCAATCTCAGCCCATTTCTTCAGCTTGCAGACCTTTTCGAATCCACCGCGCTGTGCCACCGCCTTCTTCAATTTGTAGAGATCAAGCGGCCGCTTATCGACACTAGGAAATCGATTGAGGTTCATGCCGTGCTGTTTGTGGAACTTCGCGAGCTGGTCGAGGTAATTGAGGTTTGTCCGAGTACCTGCGGTGTATTAGCTATGCACCCGTAAAAACCAGAGAAATGCTTCGAATTAGGGCGAATGAAGTGCGTACCTCCTTCAACCGAATTCAGCTCTTGACGGCGGGTCTTGAAGAAGAATCGCTGAATGTGTGTTAGCCATCTGATTGTCTCAACTCTCGCTTTTGCGACCTCGTCCAAGCTCTGCCATAGCTGCGTTACCTCTGCGGACATGAATTTCGTACCTCTGTGTTGATGGCAAACGCAGGATCCCATGAATCAGGCGGAATAATCTTGCACACCCCATATTTCTCTCCCTCTGGACGGATTTTCCTTATGTATTCCATAGGATCTTTAAACTCCTCCTCTGTCGGCCTGAATGTTGGCGCCTCTTGGAGGCCATGTGGGCGGACTTTTTTATTCGCATTTCGAACAGCTGAAGGTTGTCCACGCCTCTCTACCGTGGATAGGTCCAAAGGTGGAGCTCTCCGCTGGCTGAAGGGTATGTGAGGAGGGTAACTAGTGAATATGCCATTCGTAGTAGGTGGATTGAGGTTGACTTGAAAGCTTCCAGTCGAAGGTGTGGGTTGTTGTACAGGTGCGGCTGTGGGATTACCTCCACTCGAAGGAGGCACCACCATGTCCGCAAGGTTCGACACGGCCGAACCACGCAAATTTCTCGAGAATGTAGAAATTACCGTTCATAGAGTCGAATACGAGAACATGAAGGTGTACAAGAGATGTGAGATGTCGAAGAGCTGTGTTTGCGCTCTGTGCGAGGCGGAGAGTTGGTTGGGGCCAGGTCTGATACAAAGGCCCACTACTCCGGTAATAGGTAATCTTGGCGAGGTAATAACGAGTGGATGAAGGAATGAATGGGCCAGTATTTGCCTCCAGTAGTCACAACGTCATGCTTGACCGCGTGAGCATGTCAAGTCATGTTGTTGTGTTGTACCAATTTAATGAGTGAAAGAGAAGGTGGAGGGAACCAGATGCGGGAGGACATATAAGGCGAGGGCATTGGGCGAGATCGATATCAGTTCAGGAAGTCGCAAGCCAAAGCCTAAGCCAAAGCCAAAGCCACCAGGCCACCCCTGCACATACTACCCACGCTAGCGTATTTCTGGTAAATCATGACTACCTTGCATTTGACGACCCATCAATGTTTGTAATTGTAGCACCACTCCTTCATTCGAAGCAACTCATATAAGTATGTGAATGTTTGTTCACATCATGCAAGAACAGTGCTGGGTGGCAAGGACTGTGAAGTGTGAGAGCTGACTTATGATCGCGCTCCGGGCCAGATCGTTGGTCCCCGGCCTTGGATATGGAAGGCTGTCCAGCTCTACAATGATCATTTTGAGCCCTGGCTTAGGATCATATTAACACAAGAGTCTACCACTGATAATTTCTTCATCTCGTTTGCATGACTCTTGAGACTCAAACACCGATGGAAGTCAATCGAGCTCTCGGCGGAGACGTGGACTACGATACGTGACCAACATGGATCGGAAACCCATCCCAGCGTTTTATTGCTGCTATCTCCTGCGGTCTAAACACTACCACTCATCACTCTACGTGGGATCGACACCTAATCCAGTACGTCGATTGGCGCAGCATAATGGAGACTCCAAAGGAGGGGCTGTTCGCACCGCGCGCACCAGGCTTAGACCCTGGGAAATGACATGTATAGTCACAGGGTTTCCGTCGAAAATCGCCGCTTTACAATTTGAGTACGTCTCCCAATTTGTTATTCACCCTCGTGCTTTGAGTGCCAAGCGCGCTAGTTTTGGCCTGTTGTTGTTTCATATCTGATATTCCTCGAAGATGGGCGTGGCAAAATACACATATCACCAAGAGAATTGCCGACGAACAGCGCATCACAGCTCGAGAGGTTAAATCGAAGAAGTCTTCAAAGACAGGTACAACGCGTAAGCGGCCAGTTCGTCCACGCACATCGCTCACGGATAAGCTATCCAATCTTCACTTGCTTCTTCGGGTCCCAAGCTTCACGAGATGGCCACTACAAGTACGCTTCTTCTACGAAGATGTATATCGAATGTGGCAAATTTGGGCGGACAGAGTTGACGGAGAGATCAGGGGCGGCATCAAGGTTCTCCTGAATGTAAAACAGCCCATCGAGGCAATTGACGATGGTGAAATCCCAATGAGCGCGCAAGCAAAGGGCAAGCGGAAACGACAGGCCATCGGTAGGGGTGGGATTGAAGGATTAGACGTTGGGTACAGCGAGCTGAAAGGCCACGTCGAGAAAAGCATCTTCCTTCTTGGGGAGGACGAATAGATTAAATGCTCGGTGTGCTCAGAGAACGTCAGTTACAAGACCACAATGGCGTTGGTTTGTCCTGGCGAGGGCTGCAAAGCTGCATCTCACATACGTTGCTTAGCGGCGGCTTTCTTAGAGGATCACGGCCAAATTGATTTCATCCTACCAACGTCAGGTACTTGTCCAGGTTGCAGAGCGGAGCTGCAATGGGTCGATTTAGTGAAGGAATTGAGCCTGAGAGCAAACGGCGAGAAAGAAGTTGCGCAACTGATGAAAAAGCCGAAAGAGCGGAAGACCAGGCTGCCAGAAAATGGCAAAGCCATGCCATTTCTGGCTCGAGAAAATAAGCTCGATGATGAGGACGACTTAGCCTCGGAGGACGATCTAGCGGAAGATGCCCTGCATGCCGGGGCCGCTGTGGATGATGCTCTCCCAAATGACTGGTATTATCAAGATGATGATGACGATGTGATGTCGATGACTAGTCCAACGTCGGGATTTTCGGACGGTATAGATTCTACGAGCCCCATCAAAGCGTCTTCGGCCCCTCCACGGCTGGGAGTCGTGATAGAAGATAGTGAAGGGGACGAAGCAGAAATCTTAGATTAGCGGAACCATATAGAGAGGACCAGCGTCGCTCCTCGCTTCAGCCTGCTACCTCGGGCATATCAGCCCATGGCAGTATGCTCCTGACTGCTTCCGTCATCTTTGAATGCCCCATGAGTTCTCTTGCTCTTTCCGCAATGTCTGTCTCAACCGCCTCGATATTTCTTCCAGCATCTATGACTCGGATATCTTGCCCATCCGGCAATTTCACCAATTCGTAGAACAGCTCCCTCACCCTTTTCTGCATAGCACTAGTCTCATATATCTCATCGCCAAAGCCAACCCTCTTGGCTGCAGCTTCAGTCGTAATATCAAGGAAGAAACAGATATCAGGCCTTGGCAGTCCAACCTCTGGCCGTCTTGCCCATTCCAGTGAGAGATCTGGTCGTCCTTTGGCTGCTGAGTAGACTATACCAGAATAGTAGTAGCGGTCAATCACCACCGTAGTCCCCTTCTCAATGGTCGTCCGTATTGAGGCAGCGGCTTCCCAGCGATTGGCGGTAAAAAGTAGGTGGATAACGTGATCTTCTTGCTGGGATTCGCCTTTGAGATAGGCGTCGATCGACTTGCCAATAGGGGTCGATCTGTCTGGGCAGCTGATTTAGCTCGGGCAGAAGTGGCTGGGGATGACCAGGGCTTGTACCTGGGAATCTCATGCGCTTGACAGGATGACCTTGGCTTTCGAGGTTCTGGCAGAGACGAGCGTGTTGGGTGGATTTACCGGCGCGGTCGAGGCCTTCTATGACTATGAGGGCGCCCCGAGCGGTTGGTGACATGGCTCTTTGGACGTTGCAGATGTCGCGATTAGTAACAGCGTAAGACTTTGGAAAGCATACAATGACTCAAAACTGCTTGGTGTCTTGCCATTGTCACATTTCTCCGAAGAACCAGGTGGATGTACAGTAGCTTGCACGCGTTACGAGGTTGTTGAGCGTGTCTTCCCAGTGGGATCCATCATATAGATATCTGGTCCGGATCGGACCGCTATTCTTATTTAGGTTCAGAAATCTTGTGGATCTAACTCCGAATTTCTAGGAGCCACCAGCGGTGAAAGAAGAAACCTCCAACTTGAATTAGCTTTAGCTCTGCAACAATTTGTTCTACAACTTCAAACTTTTTGTCTGTGACTTTGCTCTAGACCACATTTACCTGAACCCTATCGTTGTTGAATTATCTTGATTGTCGTGCGGTGTGTAATTTTGACTTCGCCTCCCCCAAATTGGACTTTTTTTTCGAGCCAATTTTCCATATTTGACAGCTTTCGACATTGAAGCTCACATGGTGGTGAAGGCCCCTTTAACTGATATATTGTGTTTCTTTGATGCTGTTCATGTGAATCTGGATTCGATTCTCATTTGTCATTGTAGGTATTGCAATTTATCGAAATGCCTTCAGCACACATGCTATCCAGCAGCATAATCGTAGCACCTAACTAAGCCAAGCTTAGTAGTGGCCACCCGAGTATCGCGACTAGCCGAGTGACGCAAATCTTTAAAATATCACCCCCTAACTTACGAAAATCACTACTCCCCTTATAATAGATCAATCCTATTTAGTTATTAAGTTAAGGATAGATAACGCTATAACCTTTATTAACGAAAATCTTAACGTCCCTACTACCTAGGTTACGCGCGATTTCGATATTCCCTCTAGGCGTTTATAACGGCGGGTTTAAATAAGCTACTTTAGGAAAATATCTATACTTAATAATATAATATTTACCCCGGCCTAGGAATTTATTATTATCGAGTTTATTAAGTTATATAATTTATTCGATATATTAATAAGGCTAGGGGTACTCCGGGGGTATATAGATTTTATTTTTATAAAAAATAAATCTTAGAGAAGAGTTAATTAATATTAATTAACTAGATTTATTAAAAAATACCCTAAACTATATAAATATAAATAAACGCCTTTTATAGTAGATAGAAAAAACGCCTATAAACCGGAGGATATATTAAGATACTTTAAATACTTCTAATATATACGTTTTAAACTTAAAATAATAAATAAAGATATATAAAATATAGACGAAATAAACTTTAGGATTAAGGTTAAAAAGGGCTATTAAATCGTTTTTATATATATAATAAAATAGCTACGTATATATAACCCTAATAATAAGGATTATATTACCGCCGCCGAGTATATTAATAACGGTAGAATTTATATAGTACCTTTTATTATTCTGAATAGAAAATTAGTTTTATATAAATAGGTTAATAACGAGTTATTAGAGGTTATTAAACTCGTTATTAATAACTCTAGCTATTTAAACGATACTTTAAAACTTATATAATTATATTATTTTAAAGAGTAAAGCCGTAAAACCTAAAAGGGTAAATAAAGGATCTTTATTATAAACGGATTTAGATCCTATTTAACGTAGGAATTCTTCTATTATATTATAGAATATAATATTCGACTATTCTAGTTACCGGCCTATTTTATTTATTTTAGTTAACTACTCGACGTCGGTTATTTTTAACCTTTTAAATACTATTATTAAAAAACTCTTAATATATATATATATTAAACTAGGCCTAGTTTATTTAAAGCGGATTTTCTAACCCTATTTTAAAAGGTTCGAATAAATATATTTAAAAATATAATTATTACGTTAGTTTAACGGGTAACTAGTTTTATCCTATATAATCCTCGCCGTATACTTAATATATTATCCGAATATTAACGAAAAGTTATTCGGCTAGTAATACTAGAAATTAATAAACTACTTTTTATTTAGCGTATTTTATATACCGTTAAAAATCTAATTAATTATAGTCGTATACTAGAGAAAAGTATTAAAAAATATAGTTTTACTAAATATTTATTTATACTAATTCTTTAGTCTATAAAGGGTAGTATTACTATAATATAATAAATACACTAATTAACCCTAGAGTTTAAGGATAATAATAAGGCGTAAATCGAGAAAACTACGCGTAAATCGTAATTTAATATAGTTTATTAAAAGGGGGGCTGGGTTACTATAGAGGCTATAAGGTATATAAATATATAAAAGGAGTTGAGTAATCGAATAAAAACTACTCGGGCTACGTCGGTAAATCGAAAACCGGCTCCAGCGGCTCGGGGCCATTAGGCAAGCTGCCTCGGGCGCCCGAGGTAGGCTCGGGGCGCCCGAACGGCCCCGAGCGCCCGTCGAGCGCCCGCCGAGTACCCTTCGAGCGTT